>Ga0074046_10000171_pt1 | contig 54479 bp, 80 predicted proteins | sample BogForMeECP23OM3_FD_94441 | JGI IMG/M metagenome (GOLD analysis project Ga0074046, IMG submission 94441) | Bog forest soil microbial communities from Calvert Island, British Columbia, Canada - Bog Forest MetaG ECP23OM3 | ecosystem: Environmental > Terrestrial > Soil > Wetlands ... | reverse complement strand
AGCTTCCGATTCCAAGACACTCGAAAGTGTCGTGCAATTCATCGGCTTCTCTGAGGAAATCACCCCACGAGTGAAACCACTCCACCCCTGCAAAAATGTCGCTACCTGCTGATCTCGCATAATTTATATACCCCCTCAGTGCGATCAAACTCGACGAAGCCGCGCTCCAAAAGGGTGGAGACAATGGATTCAAAGCTAGAATGAGCTTTGCGATGCGCAGAGCGACTGTTGAACAGGAATAGATTATTTTCTGTGTTGTTAAATTTGTCGTGGTCGATGTGATGAACGATTTCATCAGAGCGAAGGCGTCGTCCAAGCTTTCGTTCAACAACCGTTCTGTGAGTGTAAACTGGTCCGCCATCAATGAATCCATCAACAGGCCGTCCTGCGTGAGTTCCTTTCCTGACGCGCCAAGGGCTGCACCCAATTCGTTTTGCGCGGCTGCTGACCTCCGAAATGCTGCGATCAAGTTCTTTCGCAACATCTCGTAGTTGCCGTTTTCCTCGGCTAGACCGAATAGTTTCATCCTCCTCATCGCGCCATCGCGCGAGAGCGATACTGAGACCGAGCTTTCCAGCCCGCTTGCGAACTCCTTGAATTGACCGGCCAAGATGCCGAGCAATATCTCTTGCAAGCATTGCGCGATAGTTAGCGCGGATGAATCCGTCATCTTCGCTATCAAATCGTCTCTGTGCTGTCCGCATATAAAAACCCTCCGGCGCTTCTGGGGTACACCAAAAAATTGTGCATCAAGAATATCAACGTCAACAATATACCCTAATTCCTCCATTCCATCTAGGATGCAGGTTAACGCATCAGTCTTATCACTGATTATCCCTGGTACATTTTCAAACACCAGCCACCTGGGGCGCAGGCGGTCAGCCAGCCTAAGATATTCGAGCGCCAGGTTTCCACGGTCATCGCCCAGTCCGCCACGGAGTCCGGCGATGCTGAAACTTTGGCAGGGGGTTCCTCCAACAAGAAGGTCAATTGGTTCATATTGTCCGGCCTCAATCGTGGTGAAATCGCCGTGCAGCGGCACGTCGGGGTAATGGTGCGCCAGGACGGCGCGCGGGAATTTCTCAATCTCCGAGAAGAACGACGCTTCCCAGCCGAGCGGATGCCAAGCAACAGTCGCCGCCTCTATTCCGCTGCATACGCTTCCGTATTTCATCATCGGCGCCTTTCGGGGTTAGGTGGAAGGCGACCTGTAAGGATTTTTTACAGGTTCTGGTTTTATGTTAACGAAACGGCGTTTTTCGAACATAACCGTCGCAAAGCTGATCCGGGGGTTAGGTTGATTCAGACAACTCTAGCCGTTAGCGCCGCCTCTTTGGCGCACCACTCGGACTTAGATGGCACGTCAGACGGCCTTACCACCGCTGCACATTCCAGGCAGACAGCAACATCCTTGCGAGTGTACCAGTGGCGCGTTGGAGCGCGGCAATTGAAGCATCGCTCAGCACAGCAATCGTGCGGAGAAGTGCCGTCGTGGGTGACTTTGATCGCCATTAGGCTCCTCCGGAGGTTAGGTGGACTCGGTTAACAACTCCAGGATCTGAAATGGCGTTTCTTTGAAAAAACTCGTGTCATTGGTCACAAGCGAAACCCAAGATTTCGCCGTCTCGTCTTCCTCTCGCCGGCCAAATTCAGTAACAAGCGCAAAGTTTATCCAGGCTTTTGTGCCGTTGTTTCGGGTTAATCGGATGAACTTCATAGTGGTCCTCCGGGGGTTAGGTTGATTCAGGCGTTGGAGATATGTGATTCAGCCAAGATGCACATTAGGGAGCAATCCAGGTCAGGTTCGTTGTCGCCCGGCTCGCTAGGCGGCAGGTCGTCCAAATGCAGGCGCTCGCGCTCACCGTCACCCAGCCGCACCAGCTTAACGGTTTGATTTAGTTCCCGCCACCAAATCCTAAAAATCCACCCGCTTTTTTATCCGCCGCTTTCCCCGTGTCGGCATCCAGAGTTGCGGCGCCTTGCGCGCGGGTCACGGCTGCGGCACCCGTCGCATTGTCGAGAGCTTGCGCGCCCTGCGCTTGGTCAACCTCTGCGGTTGCATGACCGGTTGCAAGCGTCCTGGTAGCGTCCGCTTGGGATTGGACGGCATCGGTTGCCGCGCCTTCCGCTTTCAGGTTTGCCGTCACAACGTCATTTTCGCGGGTGGCGTCGGTTTGTTCTTTCTCCAGATCAATCTGTTGTTGCTCCAGAACCATCTGGCGCTCCTGATCCTGGAATTTTTGATCGCGGTTTTTATCCGCTTCCGCTTCCGCATGAGCCGCTTCCGCTTGTGCATCCTCGCGCCGCTGTTCTTCAGCTGCCGCCGCTTCCGTGCGTTCCTGAGCCCGAGCCTGCGCCGCTTCCTGCGCCTCTTGTGCCGCCGCCGCATCTGCTTGATTCTGAGCCTGAGCCGCACCCATGGCAGCTAAACCACTGTCAATCTGAGATTGGTTCTGATCCGATTGTGCATAACAAACCGAACCAGCAAGAGAGGCAAAAACGACAGCGACAACAAGAGGTTTCATAGATTCAATCCGTTAAAAACAGGTTCAGGGGAGGAAGATTAGCTGTTTTTCGGCGGGGGGCACTGAGCGTTGGGCTGAACGCGGGTTTCATTGGCTTGGGTCATCACGACCAACGCCGCGCCTTCCTTAAATTGGCACATTTGCCCAACCTGCGTCGACGTGTGAAGCGCGCCATCTTCGGTATAGCCAATGGTCACGCCAGGAACCAGCGCAGTAGACGACACCAGAGATCCCGCCGCAGCGCCTCCGATGCCACCCAGAGCGGCACCGCCCAACGTATTAGCAGCGTCACCAGAACCAATATGAGACCCCAGCAACCCGCCGCCAACAGCGCCAAGAATACCACCAACGGCCTGCGCGGTCTGCTGGTTTTGGGCATTGGAAACCTTGATTTGAGCCGGCGAAAGGGACAAAATTGTGATTTCTTTTGCATCTTGGGACTGATTAACCTGAGATGCATCATAAACGTTCGCGCCAAGATCCGCCCCCGGTTGCTGGCAACCCGCGAGGAACGCGAATCCAGAAATTGCGACAAAACCAAACTTTTTGAGAGACATATTCAAAACCTTCATTACGAGTAAATTATCCAAAATCCAGACGATTCATCCCTGTCAAGAGATTGTTTTTATTGATTCGGTTGTGAAAACCACCCCTCCGGAACGGGATTGGCAAGATGGAATTCCGCCAGTTTTTTGACCCACTCCAGAATGATTTGTGGCGTTTTGTTCTTTCCAGAGACCATGCGTTGCGCGGTTCTAACATTGATATTCAGCTGTATCGAAAAATCGATCTGTGACCAATGCAGAATCTCAAGGTATGCAGACAACTCAGTCATTGATGAACCAATTCTAGAACGGTTCCGATCATGATCAGGGTTTGAAACCCAATATGACCAGAAACCAATTTTATGATTTCAACTTTTGTTTCAGAAAGGGCTTTATTCAAATCTCCCTTTGTAACCAAATCGGTTTGGCTGGCACGAGCTATTGCACCAGATGCACCTCCCGATTTTTGAGACGATAAAAACATATCCGGTCAATCCAAAATTTCAGGCTGGTGAATTCCAGCGATGAATCGAGTTTATTGAGGCAATTAGGGGGCTGTCAATGCTGTTTCTGGTGCTGTATCTCAAGGTACAAAATGACCATTTCCAGGACCAGCATCACTAGGTGGATGAGGTGCGGGATTGAAGGCCCGTGACCACGCCCGTGGCGGTGGGGCATTATGCCCCAAGCCAATTGTAATAAACGGCCATATAAACCATCATTACGGACCAGGAACCAAGAAACACCGACGCGCACAACGTCACGCACGGATGGTTCCTGAACCAGGCCAGAATCCATTGCATGACGTTGGCGTCATCGTTCACAACCGGTTCATGAGCGGGTGCCAGAATGTCAGATTCAAGAGCGCAAATCCGAACCATGATTTCGCGCGTCGACAACCGGTTGTCTGACAACATTTGCACCAGCTCGGAGCGGATATTTTGAGATTTGGAAACGTGAAACGACATAGGGAATCCCCCATTAACCCCCGGACCATTCCAGGGATTGGCAATCAGTTTGCCACGCGATAGACCGGAATTCCGGTCTATCTGGCGGCAATCTGAACAGGCAATACGCAGCTGCGCGCGACCGCCAACGCCGCGCGCGCCGCATTTAATCTAGGGCTCATCTACAGGTCGTCGGCAAAAATAATTTCCCTAAGCCTGAGCCTGAGCAAAACCCCGCGCCAAAGCCTGAGCCATCGCCAAAGCATGAGCCTGAGCCTTAGCCTTAGCCTTAGCCATCGCCATCGCCTGAGCCATCGCCAAATCCTGAGCAAAAGCCTGAGCCATCGCCATCGCCTGAGCCTGAGCCATAGCCTGAGCCATCGCCATAGCCTGAGCCTGAGCCATAGCCTGAGCCTGAGCCTGAGCCATAGCCTGAGCCATAGCCTGAGCCATAGCCTGAGCCGTTGCCAAAACCTGAGCCTGAGCCTTCGCCCACGTCGTCCCTGTGGTGTCGCTGTTTAATCTTCCATAAATTTGACATAGAAAATTCTCTTTCAATTGGTCCAGCGGGCCGCGCCACATGAGAATCAATCGACAATTTTAATTGGTGCTGGATGCGCCACCGCCGCCATCCCTAGCGGCGGTGACGCCGCTGTTTAATCTTCTATAAACTTCACAAAAGTAGCCTCTGCTTCGGGTGTGGTGGGGATGAATTCGATCACATTCGTCAGATAAACCTCCCCAGTGCGGTTGAGCCTGCCGCCTTTGATTCCATTATTGGCAACGGCTGACAAGGAAAGGCCGCCATTCGTCCACTGCCAAAGGCGCAATGCGTTCTCGAGTTTAACTTCCATTCCGTTCGCATAAACTACGTCCCCGATATGCACACCGGCGGAATAGGTGCGGATGATGCAGCGGCGGCCGAGCATGACATGGTTATCGTTCGACATGGTAAAAGTTCCTTTTTTGATACTCTGTTTTGGCATTATGCCAGCATTCCGGGGCACTCGTCCCCGGTCATTTCCAGATTACCGCGAATTGAACGCATTCCGCCCAGTTCGGCGATGAATTCGCACAAGGTTTGGTATTTCGCCATTTGGGTCTATCCCGTAATGCGCTTGCACAATCGCCAGCTCATGAAAAGCTTTTAGTCCAAAACGGAATTGGTTGTCAAACCCCAAAAGCGGAAAAAACGAAAAAATATTTGAGATCGTGAAAAAAACGAGTAAAACCGCCAGCATGGCTTACAAACCGAGGCCGCTACCCATGCCCATCGAGCTGGTTTTGGATTCCAAACATCTAAAATTCGCGCCAGGTTCAGTTTACCGCGCCGTTATAACCATAACATGCCTTTTCTGGTCATCAGGAGGGGTGCTGGACGGGTTTGATGAATCAATCGGTGCAATGATCGCCAAAATACCGGCAGGCCATTGGAACGCTATTAAAACGCCCGTAATGGCAGCTCTCGCGGATTTACTGCCAGAATTATCGCGGCGCCGTGAGATCGACCAAGCCAAACGGGACAACATGCGGCGTGTTTTGGCGGACGGACAAGCCAAAGGGAGAGCGGTTGTTGCGTTCAATCGTCAAAAAAGAAACGATCTCTCACAAGATAAAAATCAATCTCAAAAAGCGTCAGTTCCACGAACGCCAGCAATGCTCCCGCGCGTCGTCAATCCAAATGCCGCAACAGCGCCGGCGGGGATGGCTCAAATCGATCGCGTAAAGGGTGATGAAGTGAGACTCGCGGATGTATGAAACTGACCGAACGCCTATTTTTACCCTATTTCCAGCGCCTTGCCTAGTGATTCCATAATGTTCAGCGGCCAGAATTAATGATCCGAAGCGTCCAGTCGGTGTATTACAGCTTTTGATTTAGGATAACTCTTCACGTTGCGCTTGACTGAGCGGGATTGCCCTAGCGTGCGAATCTTCTCGCACGCCCCCAAACGACTGTTAATAGAGCCTGCCCTAGTGATGGAGATAAAAACCCGTGTTATTTTCTATCACAAGAATTGCATTTCAGTTTTGACAGCCTTAATGTCACCACGTCTAGATTACAGTGACAGGAAAGAGCATAAAATGATTGTAGGTTACGCGCGCACCAGCACGCTTGAACAGGTGGCGGGGCTTGAAGGGCAGATTCGCGACCTCAAAGCCGCCGGAGCCGAGAAGATATTTGCCGAACAGGTGTCGAGCGTGGCCGAACGGGCGGAATTAGAGCGGGCACTCGATTTCGTCCGCGATGGCGATACACTGATCGTGACAAAACCGGACCGCCTGGCGCGCAGCACAACGAACTTGCTCGACATCGTGGCGCGTCTGGAAGGCAAGGGCGTGGCGCTGGTGATCCTCTCAATGGGCGGCCAGCGGATCGACACCGGATCTCCCACCGGAAAACTTATGTTGACCCTGCTCGGCGCGATTGCCACGTTTGAGCGCGAACTCATGCTAGAGCGGCAGCGTGAGGGGATCGCCCGCGCGGCGGCGGAAGGTAAGTATAAGGGGCGCGCCCCTACAGCGCGCGCCAAGGCGGCCGAGGTGGTGCGCCTGGAAGGTACTGGCACCCGTGAGGAAATCGCCGCGCAGTTGGGCATATCGAGCGCCTCGGTCTATCGGATTTTGAGGGCAGACCGGGAGAAAGGCGCCGCCGCATAGCGCCACCACCACCCCCAAACGCAGCAAAGCCGGGCACGTCGCCCGGCTTTTTTTGTGCCTGCACTCGCGCGGCGGGCCTCCACCCCCGGCACCCCCGGCACCCCCGGCACCGCGCCGCGCGCCCAGGCCGTTGGGTCAAAGGGTAGTGGAAAAAAAACCTCCCCATTCGATTATTTCCCGGAAATTTTTCAGTGTTTTTGGTCCTGAATTATCTGCTCCAACTTCTCATTGAGATTAAGCAGGATCGCCGAGATCTCCACCAGAAGCGCATTAGTCAACCACGCCGCCTCCGTATTGGAATCCCCAACCTTCTGAGCCTTCTTCGCCTCTCCCAGCGCTTTGTTCAGAATGGCACCCATCCTTTCCATGAAGTCTTCTCTGTCGTCACTCATGGTCATTTGTCCTACCTTTACATTCTGTAATATTTATTGGCTTCATCTGTGAAGGGTGAAGGGTCGTGAAGGATATTTCTCACTGTGGGAGCCAAAAAGTTAAATAGTTATATATAGCTACATAGGTTACAATAGGAAAATGGGTTCACAAGGTTCACCAGGCTTCACGCTTCACATTTTTTTCACATTTTTTTCCACAAATTTCCTTTCCTTGTGTGTTGAAGTTCCCACCCTAAATTCTTGAGAATCCTAGAAATTCTCTTATTTACTCCTGAATGGATCATTCCGATTTGTAGGTTCAAAGGGTCTTTTGCTAGTTCCAGAGTAGTGACTTCATTTCTACCTAGTATTTTGTCCCGAATGAGGGTTTCCCAGATGTCCGAATCGTAACGTTTGTTCTGTTGAGGTTTGATATATTGCTCCTCGAACGCCGCATCGGGCCACCAATGCGCGCCATTTTGGAACAAATGAACGGCCTCCGCGAACAATTGGTCCCGGTCTCGTTCGAGAGCTTGGATGTCGATTTCACGCACGGTTATGGGCCAGAAGCGTCGGGCGCCGGTTTCGTCCCGGAGATAGACGGATTGGTTGGTGGTGCCGATGAACAGGCATTGGCGGGGTTCAAAGACTTCACATCTCCCGTATTTTGGAAGGTATCGTTCCTCGGTCTGGGTCAGGAATTCTTTCAGGGTATGGGTTTCGACGGTATCGAAGGAGGACATTTCCGCGATTTCGATCAGCCATTTTCCCCGGAGGTGCATCGATAGGCGAACTGGGTCTGATTTCGAGAGATCGGGGAGACTGTCGCTGAACCATCCCCCGGCTAGAATCCGGCAAGCGGTGGATTTGAGCGCTCCCTGGGGGCCTTCCAGGATGAGCATGTAGTCGGATTTGCAACCCGGCCTGAAGATCCTGGCGACCATGGCGATGAGGAACATGGCGCCGACGCGGCTGGTATAGTTGTTGTGATCTACCCCGAGGTAAGTGTTGGTCCATCCTCCCAATCGCTTGTGACCGTCCCATTTAAGACCCGAGAGGTACGCTTTGATTGGGTGGAAGGGATTCTCATGGGCGCGCATTTCGATGGCTTGCAGGGTGGTGTCGCGCGAGAGGCGGCAGATGCCGGAGAGCTGGAGGAACTTTTGTATGAGGTTTGTATCATTGTCGCTAATAATCCGTGGATATTTGCCAATATCTTGTCGAGATTCGGTAACATTCGGTAGTTCTTCGCAAATATCCTGTCCATTTTCACCAACATGTTGCCAACTTCCGTTCAACTTTTGTCGAGATTTTGACGAGTGATGCAAAGGCGGGGGACCGGTCAGGAGCACGAATCTGGCCATTTCATCGAACTTGACCAACCCCGATAGCAGCGGGTCGAGCGTCATTCCAAGATCGGCATTGGCGAGGTTTGGGATGGGTTTGCCGTTGTCGGATTTCATGCAACCCTGAGTCCAGTGGTACTCCACTGTCCCCCCGCCCCCGCCCCCAGAACCGTTCTTGACCTTGCGCCGGCGCTTGTGGCGCTCCCCGTTCAGATCCACTGGTTCGGTCATGACGCCGCTGTCCTGCCGGGGTGGCGTTCAAAGCGCGCGGCGATGAGCGCCACGTCATCGGGGGAGAGGAAGGGGCAATGGGGTGGCCATCGTCTCCTATCCACCTCCAGCGCGGCTGCTATCCCGTCGCGCCGGCGGTAGAGCTGGATGTAGCGCGCCGCCACCGCCTCGCACCGGTCACGGACTTTCTCAGCCATGTCCAGACCCAGTTTCCACTCCGCCCAGAACGCCGATTTGATCTCGTCGGGGGTCAACGCCCCGCTTTCCCCCGTGCCGATGGTTGCTTCCATAGCGGTGGCCATGGCGTCGAATTCGGTTGGCAACCCCAGCAACGCCCGCGCCGCCAAATCACGAACGTACCACCTCACCTGTTTTCGCAACCACGCGATGCGCCGCGGGCAATCCATTTTAGCGAGGCGAGAAACCAAAGCGGGATCGGCAATCGGATGCACCATGGCACGACCTGATGACGGTTATGGGTGAAATGCCGTCGAGAGATCGGTGCGTCTGAGTGTCATTTTCCTGTCTCTGTCCAGCGGAACTCCCACTAAACGCCCGAATCGCCTTGAATGAAAGTTAAATCTAATTCCAAAAAGGACTAATGTTTGACATCCAACCTGGAACCGGTTCCTCTCTTTGCGCTGCGGTGCCGTTCCGACCACGCCAAAGAAATCGGCAACAGCCCGAAGATTGTCGGGCAGGAAATCATCTCGATTTATAATCGTATTTCCATTCAATTGGTGTATTCTAATCGCTTCTACACCGGGGTAATTGATTTGAAATGCCTGTTTGCTATTCTAGACTCCTTGTTTCGACTCTATGATCGTTCCAATTTTTCCTTTTTCAACTCTTTCCCGAGGAGTTAGAGAATTTATGCTTTCAACATAAACTCCATGAACGCCCGTGCGTAGCCCATCTTGTGACAAAAATATTGTCGATATTCAATCTCAAAATGGGTTAAATTTGCGTTTTACATGCGACAAATTTTCTGTCACGTTGCGACCATGAATCAACCGTCTGAATTATCTCTGAGAGATGCAATAGCGACGCGGCTTCGCGCCATAAAAACCATCACCGGCGCCACCGATGCGCAGCTAGGCGCGTATATGGGGATCAGCCGCACCAGCTTCGCAAATGCCATCGGACTTAACAGGCGGGTGACGGTGAAGCCAAAAGAGGAGGCAATTGTAAGACTTTGCGAGCGGTCTGGGTTGACCACGGATTTTATTTATCGCGGAACATATGCTGGCGTGCCGTACGAGCTGGCGATCGCCCTGCAAGCCGCGCTCGCCGGCAAATGGGATAAGAGCCGCGCGCCGATCGCTTTGCGAGACCCAACATAGCGTACTGGTATCTACCGTCGCGCAGCCCGAGCATGCGCTGGCCGGCCTACTGCATGACGCCGCCGAGGCGCTGGTCGGTGACGTGTCGAGCCCGTTGAAGTCGCTGCTTCCGGATTACCGCCTGATCGAGCGATCAGTATCCGCCGCCCTTCTGGCTCAGTTTGGTCTGTCGGCGGTGCTGCCGTTCTCCTAAGCATGGACAAATATGCCATGGGTAGGTTCCTGCTTCACAGCAGGCCGTTTCATCCGGACCTTACGATCTGGACCAGCGCGGCCCGCTCCACAGGCTGTAACCGTCGAACTGACGGCCATGTCTCTCAGGTTGTTGGACGCATTGTCGTCCCGGTCATGGACCACGCCACATGCGTCGCAGACCCACTCACGGTCGGCCAGCGTCAGACCGGCGTGCAGATGCCCGCACGCATTGCACAGCCTGCTGGACGGAAACCAGCGGTTGGCCACGACCACGCGGGAACTGTTCATCGGCGCCTTGTAATTCAGTTGTCGCCTGAACTCGAACGCGCCGATGTCCGCTATGGCGAGAGCCAAGCAATGGTTCTGCATCATGCCGCGCACGTTCAGGTCTTCGATGCCGATGACGGTGAACTTTCTGACGATCTCGGTGGTGGCCTTGTGCAGCGCATCTTGCCGGACGTTGGCGATGCGTGCGTGCAACCGAGCCAGCTTCCTGGCGGACTTCCGCCGATTGGCCGACCCTTTTACCTTGCGGCTATGGGTGCGGCTGCGCCTGCGCAGTATCTTCAGCCGCTTGCGCAGTGCCTTCGGGCCTTCAATGACTGTGCCATCGCTCAGGGTCGCCAGCGCCTTTACACCGAGATCAACGCCGCCAGCCACTTGGGTTTCGCGAACAGGGGGCGTGTGATCGACTTCGACGCTCAGGCTGACGAACCAGCGATCCGCTACGCGCGAAACGATGGCGGATTTGATGTTTCCGACGAACCGGACGGACTCGCGCATCTTGATCCAGCCGATGACGGGCAGTTTGACCCGCTTGCCATCAACCTGAACCGCGTTCGGATGCGCTTTATCCGATCCTGGATCAGCGCGGAAACTATCGCGTGCAACTCCTTTCTTCTTGAACTTGGGGTATTTGGCACGGCCTTCAAAGAAGTTCTTGAAGGCGGTACCAAGATTCTTGATGGCTTGCTGCGGCGCGTTCTTCGTCACCTCCAGCATCCACGGGAAAGCGTCGTCCTTGATCGCATTGAGTGCGCTGCGCAGGGATACCTCTGATGGGCGCGGCCCGCACTTATACTCGTGCCACATGGCATATTCCTGCTGCCACGTCGAAAGCGCCCAGTTCCAGGCGAACCGGGCAACGCCTGATGCGCGGGCAAAATAGATGGCCTGCTCAGGTGTCGGATCGAGCGCGATCTTGTGGGCTAACCTCATGCGGCATCGTCCTCGGTCGGAGACGCAGCAGCAGCAACAGCTTTTGCCGCTCTGTTTTTCGCTGCGCGGCGACCGTAAAGACGAGCGCAGAACGATGTGAGCACCGCGATCATGTCTTGAACGAGATCGTCTTTCATCTCGCTCGGATCCACCACAACCAGCTTGCGGCCCGAAGCTGAAAGCGCGGATTCGATGTATTCGGAACCGAATCGCGCAAGCCGGTCGCGGTGCTCGACAACGATCACACGCACCGTCGGATCGGCCAGCAGCCGCATGATCTTGGTTCGGTGGCCATTCAGACCGGAACCAATCTCGGAAACCGAGCGCGTGACCGTCAGCTTTTCACGCGAGGCATATTCGGCCAGTCGGCCAAGCTGGCGTTCCAGATCGGCCTTCTGATCGCCACTGGAAACGCGGGCGTAGAGTGCCACGGCTTCGACGGCTTGAACCTGCGGCGGGTGGACAAGGACGGTGCCGGTCGCAAGCTGCTCGGCCGGAACAGGCAACCTGCCGTCGCGCCACATGCGCCACGCGGTTCGATAGGTCAGCCCGTTCTCTTTTGCCCACACCGAGAGTTTCATGGATTATGGTATAACACGACATGGAAGGCTATGGAAGTGTATATTTACGCGATCAGCTTACGGCCTTGCAGGGTGTTTTCCCGGCATGGTGAACCGGTTCGGTATGATATTCGTGGACCTTATGGACGATGACCGGTGCCACATAGTTTGGGTTGCATTCGGTCTCCAGGTACGGCTGGTCATCCGGATTTTCCGGGTCGAGCTTGCTGCACCATACCATGATCGGGCTCTGAACAGGTGCCGCGACCGGTGCCGGTTCATCCTCAAGCTTGACCTGGTGGACGGAATCGCACGGTGTCCCCGCCGCCGCCATCGCCTGTTTCACGTCATCAATTTGGCACATCAGCTGCATCGCCGCGGCGCGGTCCCCCAGCGAATTCAGAGCGGAAGCATTGGCGCGGCTCTCGCATTCCCTGTCCTTATAGGACATGCCCAGCGCAATCCCGACAACCGGACTGGTCCCCGCCCCCGACATCACCCCCATGCAAGGAGACGCGGTGACGAACGCCGGAGCGGTAGGAGCTGGGGTTTCCTGCGGGTTCACATAGGTACTGGACCCGCCGTAAAAACTGGCGTTCGCCCCCGCCAATGACCCGGATTGAGACCCGGATTGCGATGAAGATTGATCATTGAGCGAAGATTTGGCTTGCGCTGCTAACGGAACACCCATTATAAAAAACGCGACGATTGGAATCCTCAACCATTTCATATCGTTATTCCTTGCACAAGGAAGGGGCCGGTTGAGTCTCCCCACCCAACCGGCTCCAATTAGACTTTAGAAATTACCCCATCCGCCAAAACCGACGGACGAATTGTCCTTGAATCCGCCCTTAACGGTCGTGCTCGATGACCCGACCGAATCTGGTCCGTAAGCGCCAGCGTCCGATCCGGCGCTGTACGAGGTTGTGGTGGTGGTGGCTCCATAGGAATGCGTCACGCCAACGGTCGAAGTTTCGCCCGCATCAGCGAATGCATAGTCCGGCGCCGCGGCGGTCGAGCCGTCACCATAAGCAGTTGTGCTCGTTTGACCGGTGAAGCCTCCATGAAGCGTCGAAGCGAAAGCTGGCGCCGCCATCAGAGCGGCAACAGCAGCCATGGAAAGAAGTTTACGCATCGTTTTTTCCTTGCACAAAGAAAGCCGCATAGATCCGTTTCCCCAGAGCGCGGTATATCTGGCGGAGTGAGTTAAACCAGAGAATTGACTTAGGCTTTTATCGGTCTGATTCGTTTGGATTATTCGTATTTTTTCAAATACCAACGACAACGTAATAAAAAAATCCAATTTGGTCAATCAAACTCTTTGATTTCCGGTTTTGATTATGCAATGTTCGTTTCGTCCAGTTTGACGACACGCAACACGCACCCAACTATGCCCCTCGCCTCCCAGGTTCGGGGCATTTTTTTCGTCCAAGGAATAAAGAATGGTTTACGAAAGCGTTAAGTGGTGCGCCATGGTCGCGGATAAACCGTACCCACGCATGACTGGGGACATGATAACCGATATTCCCCGCTGGATGATGGCGCGAGGAAGTGGTGAACAGGTCGCGCAGCAATTGTGCGAGATATATTTCACCCTGGAAGTCTGGAATCATGAATTCGGCCAGGACGCCACCCACGCCTATATCCGCGTCATGATCTCTGATCCTGAACCGATGATCGGAAATTATCTCGTTACAATGAACCGACTCATTGAAGCCAACGCCCGAAAGGTCAATCTTTACATAAAATAGGAAACGAACATGGACCAAGAATTTGTCTGCGTAATCTACCTGTCTGAACTTGCTGTTCGTTTGGCTGAAGTTTTTTTTGGTGCCGCACGTCCCCAGGAGTTGACCGCGCTTGAAGCGTTGGACCGTCTTCCCGAGGAGACGCGTGCCCGCTCCGTTGAAGCCGCAAAGGTGGCGATGGATTATTTCCAGGATCAGCTGCGGGGCACGGTCGAGCAATCAAAGGCAATTCAATGAATCGCCCCATCGCGGATGACTTCAGCGCCATTGCGTCGGCTCTGAAAGAGATCGAGCACAAGCAACCTGAACCACTTCCGGAAGAGAGAACGGGGTGGGCCATGTTGACCCAGGTTTGCCATAAATGCGGGTGGGCATATAGTACAGAGATCCTACCCAACTGGACCGCCTCGTACTGTCCCCATTGCACGACAAGAAATGCGTTCTAATCACCTGACTCCGGCGCCACCGTTCTCCAAACAATTGTTCTTGAGACCACATCTTCCGCTTAAACCATCCCGAAAGAAGCCTGGCGCGCGGTAATTAACTCCTTCAAACGCGCTAGACTTCGCTCCAACTCCGAATTTGGGTCAATTTCACGCTCTGTCGGGGCGAAAATCCCATTAGATATAATCTTAAGGGGTTTTCCTGGCGGATTTTCCGTTACCATTGGTTTCGCGCCAATTCGGTCGAAGAAACAATAGCGGTTGCTGGTCCGCAGCACGGTTGTACCCCGCAATTTTTGCCCGAAATCGTCCACATAACCGAAGTCAACGCGCCGGATTCCGTGGCTCCAGGTCATAATCCCCGCTTGCTCCAGGCTCTTGATGGCCTCGTTCACGGTATCAATGGAGCATTTGGCCAGAATCGAGATCCGCTTTTTACTGGGGAAGCATAGACCGGTCGCGGAGTTGTGGCATCGGTAGAGAATCGCCCTCAGAACCTCCATATGAGCGCGCGTGATCGGCCCCCAATGCTGTCGAGGACGCTTATGACGCGCCGACCAGGCGCGCGCATAGGCCATAATCCGCGCTTTGGCGTTCAAATCGAGCGGTATACCCCGCCCCTGGTCAAAGGTTTTCTCTCGTTTTCGCCCGAAAAACACACGTCTCTCCGTCAGGTTTCAGCAACCCGCCCGAGGAGCAAAAATTCGGCACAAAAAAATCTGTTAGCGGAAACGATGATTCCGCTTGACAGGACCGGTGATGTAGGAGAAAAAACAATTGTCAGGTTGTTTTCTCTCTTTTTATTTTTTGTGTCGAGTAATTGCCCCGCCTCTGGCGGGGTTTTTGCTGTCTGGTGTCCTGTATCTCCAGATGGTTGCACGGTTATGGAGTGATCCCTCATCCCATAACCGTGGAATGTGGCAGAAAAATCTAGAAGATGGAAGGTTTTGGTGGATTAATTTCCATCGTCGTCGGAATCATCCTCATTCTGCCCCTCATAATAAGGAGAAGACGGACTGTGGATGTACTCATTGGTGCCGACCGATCCGGTGTACGGGTTCACGTTGCCGGCGAAGGAGTAGTTGTTCGTCACCGAATCATCTGGAGCACTGCGGTAATATGGTGCCACATAGGTTCCATCCGACCTGGTGTAGCCCTGGACGTAATCTTGAGCGTGAGCCGGTCCCAATGAACCGGCTCCGATCAAGAGACTGATAATAGAAAGTCTCTTCAAAATAACCCCCTAAGCCCGCGTGACGACCGACGCGAACACCGAATCCAGGTTCGCTTGAGCGCTGAGCGCCAGGCGCTTCATCGAGATCCGCGCCGCTGCCGCTTGCTTGGCCTCTGAGGTTTTGGCGTTCTGCAACACCTCCTTATAATCCGTGGTATCTCCCAGGATTCCGGGGATTGTCAGGTGGTTCACCCCCAACCTCTGGTATAATTCAGAGAAATGAATTGCAGCCTTGGGGCGAAGCGTGAAAGAATTCGTGTCCTTGTGGAAGGCAAATAGCGGATAAAAGGCATCTTCAACGGACTGTTCCACGTCGACTCGGTTGAAAATGACCCTGATTTTCTTTGACTCCACTCCCATGGCCCCAAGAGCCCCGATGGTGGACATGGTATCGCTGAGTTGCTTGGCCTCTCTGACTGTCGGCACCACGAACAGGTCGAAGTCATCATGAGACCCCCTGAACATCTTCATGAGCCGCATAAAGTCTTCGACGTTGGAGCTTCCGACATCCACCACAGCGTTGTTGATGGTCATCAGTTGCTCCGAGAGCGCGCCGAACTCTTTACCTCTGACGGTATCTCCATCATTTCCATCGGAATTGATTGACTCAACCGAAATCAGATTGGAGCCGGGGATGCGGGGCAGCAACAGATGCTTTGCGACAGTGGACTTGCCAACGTTACCGCTAAAATTAAGCACAGCAATTTTCATGTTTCATTCCTTTGTTTGGTGGTGATCGGTCGAGTTTGGTTTATGTATTTCTCGTTTCGGAGATCCTGCACCCCCGCATCGAAAAACGAGTCAAAGTCAGATTTTTCGGGCTGAGCCGTTGGGATTGGGGTCGAAATGCTGTCCCACCTCTGCGCGTCTCCAGGTGCAATATCCATCGGCACCCCCCGCTCTGGGGTTGCAACTTTTGGTTGCTTTTTCCGGTATCGGTATAAATGACCCCGGAACGCTTCAATGTGGATTTTCAATCCAGCCTTTTCCAAAGCTTCCACAATGTCCTCGTGCCGGAATCCTTCACGGATCTTTTGCTCAATATCCGGCATGACTGCTCGCAGTTTGCTTGCCGCTCTTTTTCCGCTCATTGCGTGGATTTGAGACTTCAAATCGTCAATCACATCTTTACCTCCGATTTAGCCAAGTGACGCCAATAATTAGTGAACATTCAGCAGACTGTCAACGACACTTGCCAATATTTTTACAATTACCACCAATACGACGCAAACCAACAACCAACCTACCGCCAATTAGTCGCCAATATTTGCAAATATTTGTCTATCTCATATAGACATGGTGTCGATATATCGTTAATTGTTTACCAACATTGCGCCAACTGTTGCCAATGTTTTGCAATGTCGCCAACATCCGAATTGGAGTAATATAGAGTGCCTGACGAAACGGTTGAACTGACTGTTCGGCTTCCGGCTGAACTCCACAAGCGCCTGGAGAACTACACGGAGACTAGAAGGGTGATGGTTGATGAGATCGTGGTGCGTTTGCTTGATCGCTACCTTGGGTTCACTGAACGGAAAAAAGGAGACTTAAATGTTTGGTAAGTTGTTGCTTGGAACGGCACTGGTTGCAATGGCATCGCCAGCCTTCGCGCAAATCGCGGGGTGGCAAGACGGGTCAATGACCGACGCTTTGACGGGGAAAAAAATCACGGCAATTGTCCTTTTTCCGACCTCGGACACGGACAACGAGTTCAACCAAACCGGAATTATCATATCTTGCAAGGACGACAAGTTGGCTTTTGAGGTGAACTGGGACCAGAAAATGACCTCAGATCCGAACCTGGACACCTATGAACTTGACTATCGGAGCGGAAATAATGACGTCCAAACCGGAAGATGGAACCTGACAACTGACAACCAGGGATTTATTTATCCGGGGAATGCCTATGATTTCATCCAAAACCTAGAGGGTCAGTCGGTATTTGTGGCTCAGGTTATCCCTACGGGGATGGCAGCCATAAACGCTACCTATGACCTGACCGGTTTGAATGTGGCCGTTGTTCCTGTTCTCACATCTTGCGGATATTAACATGCTTCGGAAAATTTTGATGGCGACCGCTTTTATGGCGGTTTCGACCCAGGCTTTCGCCCACAACTGGTACATCAGAGGAATAAACCACTCTATACGTTTTGAATCATAACGATCAAAGAAAGGCCGAGCCTTGTCTGAGTTTATTGAAGAACAAATCGTCAAACGTGTCGTCGTCGGAAGAGAAGGGGGCAACGTTTTAAGCGTTACAAACTTCTCCGATAGGGTCGAGTTTTCGATTTCAAATGGGACTTCAACCTTCCCGGTTTCTTTGACCGGCCCCACCTTTGAAGCGCTTCTGGATTGGATGATGAAATCCGGCGTTTCCGAGTATCCACGGAAACCCAGATCGCCGATTTCTGAAAGCGCTCCTGAATCGAAGTTCAAGAATCAACAGAAAAAAACCCAGACACCAAAAATGAAGGCTTACACAAGTTCAAGATCTGGCGTTCCGAGAAACCCATGGACCAAAGATCAAATAGAACAACTGGTGAAAAGGATTGTTGCTGGAGAAAGCCCGGAACAGATTAGCATCGCCATTTCACGTAGCCTCCTGGCCATTCGCGACAAAAGAAGGGCGCCGGAAGTTGTGAGAATGATTGAAGCGGCGAGGAAACAATCGGATCTACTGACCCCGAAACCGGAGATGAACGATGGCTCGTAATGTCAAAAAAATTGTTGTCCAAGTCGAGAAACGCGTAAAGCCAGATGTTGTCCTGGACGATATTTTTTTCCACAAAAGTCAGGTGGCGTATGGAACCGATCTTGTCTATTACGGACGCTTGGAGCCGTTGAGTGAATGGCAGGTCGTTAAGATAGAGAGCCACTTCCTCGGGAAGATAGTTGGTGAGGTGAGCGTCAAAAAAACCAATGAGGTTCGGCTTCTTAGCGACATAATCACGGTTCAAAGCAGCGAGACCGGTCAGAAGCGCCAGATGTCTTTCGCATATTTAAGCTATTCATCGCTGTGGAGAATCAAATGAAACTCGTCATAGGAAACCTGGAGGTCGAGGTCGTGAATGGCGGTCGACTCGTTTATGATAGCGCGGCGGATACTCTGAACATTCAACCGTCGACAGGCACGCCAACAAGAAGGCTTCAGTCGTCAAAGCCTTTGATGATTGAACATGAGTCCCCGAGCAAACCCGCGCCAACCGGTTTGACCAAATCCGTTCTCACCCACAAAGTTCTCTCCTTGATTAAACAGACGGATGGTGCGGCTTCTATTCAATCAATTACCAGAAATTCTTTGGGAGGTAAGGCACCGTATGACCAAAGAAAATACTTGATGATCCTCCTGGACGAGCTGGTTCACAAGGGGACGTTGGTGGTTCACGTTGAGTCAGGCAGAAGAAGGTTCTCCCTCGCGTGACCGAGAATCAGAAGCCGCTCACCATTTACGGAAAACCCATTCGCGGCAGATCGTGCGGTTCATGCAAATTATGTTGCACCTTGCTGCCCGTGGAACTTCCCCGAGGCCAGAAACCAGCGAATGTAAGGTGTGAGAATGTGTGTTCAAAGGGTTGTTCGATATACGATCATCGACCGGCGCCATGTCAATATTGGTCATGCCGTTGGCTGTTTGACGAGGATACAGCAAACCTCCGTCGACCCGATAAATCCGGATACGTGATTGATTGCGCTCTTGACACGATTATCGTCAATGGACAACCGTGTGAGGCCATCCAGGTATGGGTCGACCCCGAGAGGGAGGACGCACACCAAGATCCGGCTTTGAGAGATTATCTGAATCTCCTGGCCGAACGCTATAGAATACCCACCATTGTTAGATGGAGTTCGAGTGAGGGAATGGGGTTGATCGCCCCGGCGCTCTCGGGACAGGAAAGGTGGATTGAACCGGAATCAGTGATGAATTCGGAAAAGATTCAACGAGCTAGAGCCGAGTCACAGATGACGTTCAAAGCAATTTTGGAAGGGGATGAATAAATGGCGGAGGGAGGCGGAAAATACGGCGAAATTTGCGACGAAATTTTTGAAAGATTGAAGGCCAGAGTGGTCATTCTTCTTGTTGCCGATGGCGTCCATGGAACAGGGTTCTCATTGTCCACGGAAGATAAAGGCTATCTATTAGGTCTTCCTGATGCTTTGGAAGAAATGGCAGACAAGATCCGTGACGACATAAAAAGAATGAAAGAGAAAGGGGAATTTCTCGATGGATGATGAAGAAGAAGACGGCGGAAAACAATATACCTACGCCGATCTCGTTTATTTCTTGATGGAAAAGACGAGCGCGCAGGGGGTTGTGATGATTGTTTTGGGTGGTGAGCACGGTTCTAAATCTCTGGTTGCCGTCAAACATCCTGAGGTTTTTATGAAGATTCCGGATGCATTGAGAATGTTGCTGGAAAACGTTGAGAAAGGTCTTCACAAATCCTCAACCCACTAGGGGCGGCAATTCCGTCCGGTAGAATTTTTGAGATCCGATTTCGACCGTGAATTCAGACGGTTTGTCGTAAGACGGTGTGCCGATATAATCAGCGTAATAGCTATCGGCATTTCCGGTTATATCAGGGAGTATCCCCATGATTGCAAGTTGCGTGAGGTGTAGCGCAACCTTGTAATCTAAATCGCCGTTGACCATGGCTTCTTGAACCTTAGAAATTTGAGTGCTGCCAGGGTTCCAGCTGGAAAATTGATCCGGTTTTAGACATACCGAGATTATGTCATCGCCCCACCAACGAGGGCTTCGAACGCGGTTCATCACCACATTGGCGACCGCTTGCATCCCCGGCAAACTATCCCCGCGCGCCTCCATCCAGAGCGTACAAGCCAGCACGGTCCATTGATCGGTTGGAGGCCACGCGAGGGTTTCGGACATCAGACGGTGCTTATCAGACTCTCAACATCGGCGACGATGCTGGAGACGAATTCGCTGATTTTTGTCTTGGTTGATTCAACCAAAGCCTGGATTTCACCTTCGATCTCGGTCACAAATCCCGGCGCCTGAGAGGCGATGGTTTCCAGAGTGGCGAGCGTATCCTTCAGTGCCGTTCCGTAAGCGGAGACGGTGAGTTCAAAGCTCTGCTCGATCGTTTCTGGCGCCGGAGCGTCGGCGGGGGAAGGTTCTACCGGAGCGGGATCGGTCGTTTCAACGGTGTCAATCGGGGTATCTGAAGGTGTGTCGGACATAGATATACTCCTCCTGGTTGTAGTAACGAAAAAGTCATAATTGTCAATGGCAATCGTTTATAGCGCGTCTCAAGGCCAGATAATCGGAGATCATTCGCACGATGGGAGATCCAGGCGGTAATTCTGAGAGTTGTTGTCCCGCTTGGTGCTCGAATTCTTTATCATATGTGGGCATCACGGGACAAACTTTAATATATGCCGGGGCAGGGGATTGAGCGCAGCTGGAGAGCGCCAGCGCCCCACCAAACCAGACACTAAACCTTATCATCATCCAGATCTTTGACCGCTTGCGCCTGGTCCGGAGCGTCGGCAACATCCTGTGCCATTTTGGTTTCCTCGTTCACTGCATTTTGCGCCGGTGAAATCCCCATAAACCAAGCGTTGAATATCTTGTCGACCATGAACGAAATAGTACCATCCACGATCGCCCATATAATGCCGATCATGGGGGAGGGGTCGGTTGTATCATGGTTTTTAAGGAGTTTGGTTTGATCATGGCATAGTGGATTGCCGACGTCAGAACCGTCGCAACAGCGGTCTGAACGTCTGCCGGCATATCAATATGGGCATATTCCAGGAGCCATTGAATAATCACCACGAGCGCGAGCGAAACGCTGCTGGATGCCGCCGCAGTTGATAGGGATGGGGTGGAGTTCATAAACTGGCCTCCATTCATCGGTTACACCCACTCGATGAATACTGCACCCGCGCCGCCCGCTCCGCCTGTGCCGCCACCTGTTGTGCCGGAACCGCCGCCGCCGCCGCCGCCTCCGGGTTGACCGCCAGCGCCGCCGTTGAAACCAACGCCAGCGCCGTTCCCAGCGCCTCCCGCGCCTCCGATTCCGTCAGCGCCGAGCGGCCAGAACGAATTCGTTGTGCCGTTCGCGCCATTTCCAGCGCCACCCGCCGCGCCCGATATAAACGCCATAATACCGTGCCAACCGCCCCCGTTTCCTCCGTTCTGCGCGGCACCGGTATTTAGACCGCCGCCGCCGCCGCCCGATCCGGAGCCGTTCCTTCCGGACGTCCCCGATGATGCAACGCCAGTCGCGTTGGTTCCGGAACCTGCGGTGGTCACCGCGTTATAGAATGTTGAAAAATTACCGCCTGCGCCAGAATTCCCCGCCGCCTGGAACGCGCCGTCATTGCCCCCACCTGTGCCGCCCGTGGAAGTTGATCCGCTCGCGCCTGCCGTTGCCTGTATGCCGCCGTTGGTTCCATATGCAGAAAATACAGTTGAACCAAACGTAACAGTTGTATTTCCGCTAGGATTGCCAGCACTTCCGGCAGACGCTACGCTACCTCCCGCACCTATAGCCACGCTATAAGAAAGCGTGGAAAGACCAGATACAGGGAGCCAACCGCTATCGATCTTAGCGCCGGTTCCACCACCGCCGCCACCCGAACCGCTGGCGGCAACGGTTCCACCGCCCGCGCCCGAGGAGCCCCCACCAATCGCCAAAATCCGAAACTGCGTTGCGCCAACCGGGATAGCCCCAGATCCACTAACAAGAAATGTTTCGGTTCCAGGATTTATCGGAACGGTAGGTTGGGGCGATGAATATAGTGGTTGACCAAATCCGCGTTCGATCTCTGTCATGTCACACACCAATACCCGCGAGAATGTCAGTCGTATTTGTACCGATCATCCAGAGTTGATTTGGATTTGCCATCTGAATTTGAAGCAACGCCCCGGCAACAAGGGGAAATCCATTCGTTTATGTCACATTTTGAGTGCCAATGTAAATTGTACCTGTGTTCGTCGATGGCGCTAAAAGAGACATTCCCGTCATAAGAACGGAATTTGGCAATTGCTTTGCCGTAAGTGCTGCCGTTATCTGAAAATTAGTCGTGGTTTGCAGAAAATTTTGTGCGCTGGTTTGGTTAAAGTTGGGCATGACTTTCGCTCCTTATTGGATAACTCTGACGTTGTAGGCAGATGCGGTTGGGGTTACGGCAATGAGCGCGCAAACCTTGACCGTGACCGTGCCGGCGGATGAAACGTAGGCCAACCAAGTTGAACCATCGCCAGGATAGGTGACGGGGGTTGCAACGACGCCCATGCTGGTTGTGGCTCCAGCGACCGATGCTGTTCCGGAGGCGCACGTTCCAGCGGTGAGCAACCCGCCGCCGATGCTCCCCGTGGTCCCGCTAAAATAGTTCGGCGCCACCGAACAAACGCTGGGAGCTGCGAGCCATATATCGTTCACGCCGTCTTTCTGAATGAGGGTGGCGCATGAATTTGAAGAGCCTTGGGGGATATAGACCCCTGTTCCCATGGTCCCTCCAGAACCATTGGACGCCATAAATTGAACCGTGTATGCGCCGCTCGTATTATTATTTACCACCACCTGGTTGCCCGCGGTGATGTAAGACGCCGTGTTTAGGATAAAGAGCGCGTTGCTAGATAGCGTTCCTGTAAGGGTGTATGTGTTCGCAGCATTTTGAGATCCGGACATCCCGGCGGGAGATCCGCCAGTTGAATACCCCGTTCCGCCATAGAGAACGGTCAAATCTCCCGTAGATGGGACCGATCCGCCACCACCAATCGTATTGACCCGAACCCAAGCGTCTCTGTTCCCCGCCTGGACGATCAAAACGTCCCCCACGGCGTATCCGGTTCCAGCCGTTGCGATGTCCAAAAAGCTACTGAGAACGCCACCAGAAGAGAAGGGAACGACCGTCAAACCAGAACCGAGAGATTGAAGATTGTAAGTTCCTCCCGTGACATTTAGAGGGACAGTCGATTTTGAACGAATAATCGCCGACTGAACGAACGCATCGTTTGATATAAATGTTGTATTATCCAGAGTTATTTTCGTTGGCGTTGTCGCTGGAGGGCTGACCATAGGAGATTGCTGACAGAAAGCGCCAGAGATAAATCCAAACGAAACGAGAATTCCAAAAATGATTTGTTTTATCATTTGTAAATCTCCGTTACCGCCGTTGACGCTGAAGCGATGCAGGTTATCGCGCTGACCGGGAGAAGAGCGCCGGTCACATTCCAGGTTATGGTTTGACCAGGCTGAAGATCAAAACTTGGAGCCGCCTGAACAGCTGTCGCACCAGCAAAATTTAACCAAACAGGATTTGCCGCAGTTGCCGCAAGATGAAAACTTTCGCTTTGGAGAGCGCTATTGGCCGCAAGAATTGTGCTGGATGACGTTGAACATGTTGCGCTTACCTGATTTGGGGTTTGTCCCGCACCAACCATCCCGGTAATAACTACCGGAAACGGATTGGCGAGAGACGATATGGTGGCCCCATCCGTCCCTAAAACTCCAGATAGCTGAGACCCGTTGGTTTGGTTTGCCGATGTCGCGGCGCCAGTTGGTAATGCGCTGCTTGAGACCGTTATGCTGGGAAGCGTGGTTACGCTACCGATGTTCCATGTTCCGCTCTGAGTCGCCGCAACCGTTCCGCTGACCGGAAATGTTGATCCCGTCCCTGGTGTCACTGGAACTGGATTGGTTAATCCAACCGCAGAACCTCCAAGGTATTGTTGAACAAACCATGTGCTGCCATCTGCCGATGCCGCTTGCGTTCCCTGGTTCGCGGTTGACGATCCGCCGCCGCCTCCGGTTACGGTGACAAAGCAGGGGACGGATGAGGTGCATTGAGATCCAGGCCCTATCTGTGCATAAGCTGCGGCGCAGTAGGATAGAAAAAAAATTGATAAGACAAGAATTCTGTTCACGGCGAATCTCCTGATTATCCGGCCCATGCAAGAAAAAATGTCGATCCTGGAGTGGCGCAGAACACCGCAATCTGGTCTGTCCCACACCATGTACCGTTGATGGTTTCCGATTGACCAGATCCGAGTTCAAAACCGCTTCCGACAGAGCCGAAAAACGGATCAATGCAACCGTACCTGTCGCTGTCGGCGTTCCGAATATCCACGAAAGGCGCGAACGCATACCCCGCACCAGGATCGTCAATCACGATGGAAGTCACCACCCCGACCGTCAAAACCGTGTGCGCGATTGCGGGACGATACCCGGCATTATTTGGAAAATTATTAGGCGCGGCATATCCAGGAAATCCCGCGCCGCTCGGACCGAGACCGGTCAACGGGCAGTATGCGGCGCCGCCTAAAAATTCAATGATTGGCGCTGCGGTGAATCCAAATCCACCGTTTACGATTGTGCATCCAGTCACCGCGCCACCAGAAATTGTTGCCGTCGCCAGAGCGCTTCCGAATCCAAACCACATTGTCGCGGATGAATTGTTTTGAAAAAACAGAAACGCGCGAGAGGTTGGAATCGGTGAAATCAACTGAGACGCCGTTCCGCTCGCGATTGTGCCGTAAATCCGGTAAAGGCGATCCGCTGATTGTTGACCCTTGGTCCCCGTGAGATACATTTTGGAATTCCCTCAATTGAATTCGTAGACGATGACGGCGCCGCCGCTTGGATTTCCACCCGCAAATGAAGTGCTGTTTGCTGATGCGGCTCCAGCGCCGCCTGCTCCATTTCCCTGCCCGACCGTACCAGATGAATTTCCAACTCCAGACCCACCGGTTCCGATAGGATTGCTCCCTCCAGGGGCGGAAAGCTGACCGCCTTCATCGGTCACGGCGATTGACGCCGCTGGCCCGATACCTGCAATTGAAGTTAACGTCGTTCCTCCGGAGATTGAGCAAGCCGCTGGAAGGGCTGTCGCTCTGCTCACAAGGACAAAATTTGTAGATGCCGTGACCGCAGATCCTCCCACTCCGCCGGCTCCTCCAGGACAAGAAACGAGAGATCCGAATGATGCTGTGCTGCCGGCGATACCATTGTTGTTACCCGCAGCGCCTCCGGCTCCCGAAGTCCCGATGGTTATGGTTTCCGGTGAAAATCCGCTGGTATAATAAACTTTGGCGTAAGATCCTGATCCACCAGAACCAGCTAAAGCATTTTGCGTGGAAGTTGTTGACGTAACGCCGCCGCCGCCGCCGCCCTGCCCAACAACTTCAACGATAATCTGTTGCGTTCCTGCGTCTTCCGTGTAGGTTCCGCTCGCGGTAAAAACCTGGATTCCAACGAGACCTGGCGAAGAGGAGGCAAGGGTGTTGCATCCAAAACCGGTCCCGCTGGTCCAGCTTAGTGCGTCATTCGATAGGCTGCATGAGGGGAGGGACAAACCGCTTGGCGTCGTCGCGGTGACGGAACCCAAGACTTGGTTGGCGGAAAGCGCTGGTAAATGAGCGTAGGTAATTCCTGTAATTCCAGAGCCGCTCCCAGTTATGGTTGTGAACGATCCAGCGAAGGTTGTTGCCTGCCCTATGCTTCCGTTTAGCGCGCCGCTGGTTGAATTCAGAATTGAGAATGTGGCATTTCCGCCGACGAGGGAATAAATTCCGGTCGTGGCGTCGTTCTCAATAAGCATAGGCGCGGAATTGTTCGTCCCCTGCGGGATAATGACCGTTGGTCCGCCGTTGCAAGCGTCTGAACCGTTACTCTGGCAAAGGGTGGTCGCGAACGAACCGGTTGTATTATTGTAAACCGCAACCTGGTCAGAGTTTCCGATACCGGTTCCATTCGGGAGAATGACCGTTAAATTGCTGGTCAGAATTCCAGTGTTTATGAAAACCGCGGGGAAGGGGGTTGGAAGGCTTACTGTTTGATTGGTGCCGCTGACATATCCCGTGCCGCCATATAGGATCATATCTCCCGTGACGGCGGTTCCAGAGACGGTTGTTACCTCGACATAGTCGTCATTATTTCCTTGGAACGAGGTATTGTTCGGAAATGTGACAACATCCCCCACCTTGTATCCTGAACCGCCATTGAAAATGGTGCCAAGAGAGGTGATAACGCCGCCAGATGCCGTAAATGTTTGGGTTAATCCGACGCCGTTGGTGGCAAACGAAAGGGTTCCACCGGCTGTGCTCCCCAGCGCAATATATATCGTGGCTTTCCGAAAATTGGTGACGTTTTGAGTGAACCCGGTTGTCGCAAGCTGGGTTGTGTTCGTGGTGGATGGCGCGGTTGGGGCGAGAGGAACGAGGGTAAACGTCGGTGAGGCAGCAAGGACAACCGCCCCGCTTCCCGTGGTGCCGTTGGAGAGGTTGGAGGCGGCGATTTGAGATCCTGCGACCTCGAAAATTCCGCTGATATTCACGTCCCCGGTTGGTGGAACGCTCTCGTTGACGCCTAGCGCCGTGAGGCCACCAATCCCCGAGCTTGTCCATGTGCTGGAGTCGGGACCAGTGACGGTTCCGGTGAATGTCGGATTGTTGAACGAGCCCCCGGAGGTTGTCGCCAGAGTTCCAGAGGTTGGCAGGGTGACGTTTGTTGGCCCTGTGGTTGTAAAAGTTAGGGAGTTTGCCCCGGAGGTTGCGAAATTTCCCCCGAGCGTGATGGTGTATCCGAACAGATTGACCTGTGCGGTTGCGGTCGTTCCATTTTGGGTAATCTCGTCAAGATTATTTTGCGCCTGGAGTGGACCAATAATCGGCTGCCCCATAGCAGGGAGCGTCATCGACAGAAGAATGATCGTGGTCCAGATTTTTTTCATCATGACACGAGCCACTTTGTTAAAGTGATAAGCGTGAATGTCGCTACGCCATTGGCGGAAATCCCAGATGGAGAGTTCGTTGATAGGGATTCAATCTGAGATCCAACGGGCGGATAAACGCTTAGCAAATTAGCGCCTCGATTGAAAACTTGGATTGACGTACCCACGGAAATCGGTTGACTGTCGAGATTTAGGGTTGGAAGTATAACGCCGGTTCCGGAAGAAACGGTGGTTACGTCATTGATCTGAGAGACCAGGAGAGTCGCGGTTCCTTGTGAGACTCCCGCAGCCGTAACCGAGGGAGAAACCGTGAGAACGACAAATCCGGTTGCCGTGCTCGTTGATATTATCCCAACTCTAACCCATTCACCCGTCCCCGTTCCTTCTGGGACGATGTAATTCAGATTGTCGTCAGAGTGTGTTCCTGCTGGATTCCACCAGAAAAAACCACCAAAACCGTCATTCGGTACAGTAATTCCCTGCAAGAATACCGTCATACCAGGAAGGCCGGTAAAATCGCGCAGCTGAGACGCCATTTGCGCGCCTTGAAGAAATGTATTCAGATTATCGGCTGAGACGGTCCCTTGACCTTGAATTTGCGCTGCGAGTTGAGGGGCTGACATTTCGCGTTCCCCTAAAAACTGTAGCTCGAAATAGCGATGGCAAAGGTTCCCGTTCCCGCAGACACCGATGAACTATAAAAAAGCTCTTGCGGCGTTGAAATTTGAAGAAGACTGAATGGAATGTTGATTGATGCTCCCGCGCTGATCGCAACAAAACTGCTGATGGTCCCAAAGTTTACGATTGTCGGATACATGTTCAATTGAGCCGAATCGCCTGATGTGTTGTTCGCGACGTTCAAAAAACCGTTTATGGAATTGGCGTTCATCGGGACCGCGCTGGAGATTGAGAGCGCGGTGATTGATGCTTGAGGTGTGGTTGTCGATAGAACCGTGACGGCATTCCGGCTTATCATTCGACCGGTCTGATACCCAGTAATAAATTGTTTGCTGGAATTTGTTGTCCAAACGCTGACGAGAGCGGATGCTGTGTAACCAGCTGGAGCGTTCACGCCGCCATAAATGCTTGGCGCAACTGACGAGGTGGCGTTTACCCCAAGAAGGGCGGTGGCTCCTGAAGATGGATTATAAATTGCGTAGAGCGCCACATACCCGCTGGTTGGTGCCGTTCCGGTGTCCATACCGTTGGCGCCGACTGTCGCGAGATTTATGGTTTCGCTGAAACTCCCAATTTTATACGCCAATCCACCCAAAATGGACTCAACAATAATCTCGTCCGCAGTCAGGGTTGCGGTGGCGGAGGCGGCGGAAACCGACATCACAACATTTCTGGATGAGCCAACGACGCCTGGACCGATGTTGAATCCGCCGATGAGCATAACCCATGCCCCGGCAACGCCCGGTTGGGGGACAATAATGGTTGTTCCGTTGTCGGGTCCAATTGAGGTTGCGTTCCAATAGAATAACCCCTGCCCCCCATCGCCTGGTGAACTACTCCCCTCCACAAAAACCATCATCCCGGTAAGGCCAATGAACGCGCGAAGCTGCGTTATGTTCACGCACCATTGGGTATAGGTGTTCAGGTTGTCCGCTGAGACGGTTCCTTGACCCTGGATCTGAGCAAATAGCTGGGGCGCGGTCATGTCACTTCCTGACCGGTGGGCGAGGGGGGCGGTGCGGTAGGGGAAACCAGCGCCAGGGGGGAATCCAACGCCACATTAACGCTTCGACTTCCGGCCTTTTCGACCGGTTTTTCTGGCATTTGAGAGTGCAATTGCCACCGCTTGTTTTTGCGGTCTTTTTCCACCCCGCATTAACTCGCGAATGTTCGAGCTTACAACCTCTCTGCCGCTACCGGATTCTAGAGGCATAACACCACCTTACCGACGATAGCCCATACCACGGGAGGATCTGCGCTTTTTCGATCCACCCATGCGGTTCATGCCCATGTATCCCATAGAACGACCGGCCATTTTACCCTCCTGGTTTGAATTTGTGGCCGTACTCAATCAGCGCCACGGGAAATAAGATGAGGACAGAATATGCGATGAGCACCCAAACGCTGATTCCGGTTTGATGACCCATCGCGACCGACGCGAGGTAAAAACCCCCGGCGAGAACAAAAAATAGCGCCACCCGAATGGAAAGAATAAGGGCAAGGGCCTTGAATACGCCGAGAGTCGCGGCGTTGGCGGTTTCGAGTGAACGAGAGCGTATTGTCGCCTGTTGAACTTGCGCCAGCTCATTCTGCCGCTCCTCTAGGCGGTTCAGTTGGAGTTGTAGAATAGACGTGTCCATTGACGGTAAAGGGGTCTGCGCCGTCTGGGGGTAATGGATCTCGGAGGGGGATGACGTTTGATTCATCTGCTGAGCCGGAAACGCCAGAACGCTTTCGACCTCTGGTTTTTTGGCTTGAATTGGCGTTACCGCTAGTCTTTCCACGGAGTTCACTCAAAACCTCCTCAAATTCGCTGGGTTGGTCCGGTTCATCAGCCATGATTTTGGCTCTTGTCGCCAGAAAACCACTCGCCGTCGCGGCAACCTTCAATTTTTCCGAAAAACTCGGACCTTCCTCTATTGTCATCCCATCTGGATTTTTCAAATCACCAATGGTTGCCTCCCGGATTAACCCAATGAGAAGCTTTTCCACATCAGACATGAGCCTGTCGGATCGGGATACCTTAGCCATGGAGTCTTGTAGCAATCTTATTGGATTGCCGGGTTAAGTACGAAAAAATGCAACACTTTTATTGCGTCTGCTGGTCATCCCCGATTGGAACAATAGGCGTGGATGGAAGGAACGGGGTCGATGGCGCAGGGGGTTGGAACATCGGCAAAACCTGACCGGGTTCGACTTTTGAAAGAAGCTCTGGATCGGTCAAAATCTTTGCGACCTCTTCATTCAACGCCTGGTTTTGGATCAATCCAAGGTTTCTTTTGGCTCTCAGAAACGCCATCCCTCCGGAAAGTAAATCTCCATGTGCGGTATGTGCTATCCCTTGCGCCACATCCAAATATGGAGCGATATTGTGGGTAGCATCCTCGACAACGCGGCGTGCCGTCGCTGAATTACCGACGACATGATGATATGCGTCCCGAATCGCTCTTTCACCCGACGCTGAGTCGATGAAATTTTCAAATTGTTTCTTGGTTTTGAAGATAGGTTTTATTCTCTGCCTTGCCCAAGCCTCATCCTCATCTTTTGAAATATCTCTAATCTCTGAGGCAGTAGATCCTTTTGGACCAAGTTTGTCTAAATAGGCTTGCGCCGCTCCAATTCGGAAATGCTCTTGTTGGGATGGCGTCATCTTACTGAAAATATCTTTTACATCCTCTGGATGAGTCCTAAGAATCGCCTCCCCCTGTTTCATCGCCCCTTTGCTTGCGGCAGGACCAGCCCATGCCGCTCGCGCGATTTTATAATTTGGATTTATCCGGTCCAACTCATTGACTAGAGATACGCGAAGTTTTTCGATTGATCTGCCGTATTCATCTAAATTTAGTCGTCCGGTAACTGGATCACGGTATTCCTCAAGCATATTGTCCAGACCTTTTTTTGCAGCATCAAGGAGCCTCATGTTTGGAGTCTTGATCAATTTTGGATTCCCTTCGGCATCCAATTCAACCGCATAATCTGTTGGATCAAATCTAACGTTGTCGGCATGAGCCTCGTTTCTCTGAATTTTAAGTCCGTGCGCTATTCCTTTTTGTATGTCCGGATTTTTTTTCAGCAAACGAGCGATATACGGGCTGTAAACGGCAGCGCCTTTACCCTGAGATTCCGCCGTTTGGGCGGTCTTTAATTGCTTCAAAATATCAGCATGATCGTCTTCAACCGATTGTACTCTTGCTTCAGCCTCATCAACCAAACGTTGCGCTTGGTTCATTTGTTGTCTAGCGAGTTTGTTGGTTTTTATATCTCGTCCAACATTTATCATCCTTGCGGCAGTCTGGTTAAGATTTTGATAGGCTGAGTTCAGAGCCTTACCCGCGTCTTTTCGTTCCTTTGAAATCCGGTTGAATTCCGAGGTAAACTGTTCCTGGATTGGCTTCATGCTTCCAGGTTCAAAAGCTTTTTCATATAGCGGTTTTGAAGACGTTCTCTGGCTTTCGCTCAAAGCCTCTCCAACCTCGCGGCGAGTGTTCGGGGAATTGAAGTTTGACCGTACCGATGCAGTAAGCCTTGAAGCGGAATTTCTCAGTCGATTTAAGAAACTCTGGGTGATTATTGTTCGGCTTGCTCCTTGTGAGCGATGCAATCGACCAGCTAAACCTTTGAGATTTTCTCCGCCGATCTCCATCAATGTCGATGGGACTCCGGCAGCATGGGATTTGTGAAACATATCAATGATATGTTCAGCCGTTGGACCCCCACCTTTTTCATCCGCAGCAAGAGTCCTCGCGACCGCTTGAACCGCTTGGGATCTCAAAGCCTCCGGTTTGTTTTTCATCATGTACCGGCCAACACCACTTTTGGCGAAGTTCGCTCCCTCCAGGACTCCACCGGTTGCCACGGCACCCTCGACGTTTTCAGCGGTTTCCCTCTCTTTCCCGCTCCAATAATCCGGACCAGAGACCGGTTGTTCTTCGCCGGCAGTCAAACCTCCGCGAATCGCTTGCCCCATTCGCCCGATCAAGCCGCGAGCGGCTGAAATATCCCCCATAGCACCTTCCGGTCCCATGGCTGCGGCCATCTGACCAGCGATATTACCGGCTCCATATAGTTCCGGATGTTCTTGTTCGTATGGTTGGGTCTGTCCACTAAGCCAATCCAACCCGCGTTGCGATCCGGCGGTGAGCGTTGGTCCGGAAATACCTTGCGCTCTCCCGATGTCCGAGAGGGTCTTGCTGATAAACTGCAAGGGGGCAGGTTCAGAAGGTGAGGGAGTGAGTGCTTGACCGGCGAGCTGTGCTGTACCCAAAACCGCGCTTCCCAGACCACTCACAAGCCCTGCGCCAACCGATGCTCCAGGTCCACCAATCGGGTTTTGAGGCGAAGGTTTTGGTGTGGGGGTCAAAGGCGCAAGGCTTGGAGATTTTGGCTGGTGACTTAGGGCATAATCCTTCATAACCTTGCCGATGACAGCCGAATTGGTTCCGTCCGGAAAAACATGGGACACGCCATCAGCTGAAACAGCGGTAATACTCACGGGACAAGGTTTCCTTGCGCGTCATAGTGAAGCGTGTTTCCCGGCTTTGGGATAGATTCTCCGTTTTCGGGTTGCGCTGGCGTATATTGAATCGGAGGCGCCGGCATTCCTCCTTGTGGTGTTTCTTGAAGAAGTTGTTGAGCCTGTGGAGACAGGTATCTTTGGGCAAAACTATTTCCGACGTCATCAGTATTCGTTCCTGAATAGTATTCGGTTTGTAGGCCCTGCATTTGAGCCGCCGCAAGATCCTGGAATGTTTTAATAACCCCAGCCAACTGTGCGGGAGAGTTTGCCGAATTGACTTGAGCGGCGGCTTCATCACGATCACCCAAGGCACCGGACCCGGAACCGACGATAGCTTTGACAACCTCATCAGCCACAATTTGTTTTGCGGCGTTGAAATTGGTTATTGACGTTCCGCCAGACCATATTGAAGCGGCGTTCGACAATTGATTTACCGTCCTAATGTCTGAATTTTGAAGAGCTGTAGTCAATTTACCCAGCGTATCCAAATGTGAAAGCATGACATTGAAGGATCTTACGGACCTTCCCTCTACGCCAGTTGTAAAAGCTTCCCTGGTTTTTGATATTGGAGCGTAATACGTGGCGTCATAATTTGGATTTATTGACTGAACCGCAGCCATGAGTTTTTCGCCGCCCCCTTGAGAAGACGAATACGACGACACCGGAGCCGCTTCATAATGAGCGATTTTCCACGCCGACGAATATAGCGCGGGGTCAGAGAGTCTTAACGCCTTCAGATTTATGGAAGCGGGAGGCGGCGCCGGGGGAGCGGTGGTGATTCCTGGATCGGGTTGGGTCGTTGTCCCATCTGATGAAGGCGGTTGCGTTGTTGTGCCTCCACCGTTTGTTGTTGGTGGTTGTGAAGTCCCGTCAGGGAGGAGGGGTAAGGCAGGTCCACCAGCTCCGGCGCTGGAAGAGAAAATAGTCTTCGCGGCGGCGGTTGCCGATTGTGTATAAGCGGGCATTTCCGCTGGATCGGATGGCGGCGGATTCGCGGCTTGCCACTCTTCCCATGATTGTTCTTCCAATTGGGCGAGAACAAGCTTGTTGGATTGACCAGCGAGGGACGCAGCGCTTGCGGTTCTTTTGGCTAAAAACGTCATCAACCCCTGATTTCCGCCCTGTTGCCATGCGGCGTATGCGGCACCGTCCTTGAACGCCGAAAATAGCGCAAGAAGTCTCCCGGTTTGAGCTTTGCTGCTATCGGTCGTATTTTTCCAAACCTCATTGTATTGGTCGTTCTGAAACTTAAAAAGCGTCAAAGCGTTGGTGGTTTGAGTTTTCCAAATTTCATATTGCTGCTTTGCCGTCGCTGAATTGGCAGCGCTGGTGTTTATGGTGCTCATAACCTGCGCTCCGGCATTTAGAGCGCTTGTGAGGGGGTGTCTGGTTAAAGACGACGCCAAGAGACCAAAAACCATAGCCGTCGCTCCCCAAGCATGACCAGGATTTGCCGGAGGTTGCGGGGGAGGTGGAGTCAACATCGGCGGGACCGGGGCTGGACCCATGGACATTTGAACAGGTTGCATGTCCGCCGCTTGCTGTGCGAGTTGCTGATTTAGCGTTGAGAGAGCATCAGCGGGAGCCGGATTGCTCCCGTCTTGAGGTGGCGGCGAAGGTATTGACGCTGCCGGGGGAGGGGTTTTCTGCGGGACGTTTGTGGGGGTTTGGACACTGGCCACGGGAGTCGCGGCACCAGAACTCTTTCCGAGGAGCGCTTGAGAGACCGGACCAGGGGGATTATCGAGGGGCATTTTAATCTCCTATCCCATTGACAGGGCGGCGTTAGCGGCGGCGGCGGCGGGGGTTGTTGCACCAGCTGCCATTGCAGCGAAATTTCCTATCGCGCTGGATAGGTTCTGATCTTCCTGCATGGATTGGTTCATGATGTTTTGGTAAAGCTGGTCCGCCACCTGAGACTCCTGGATTCCGCTGTTTAGCAGAGTTGTCGCCATGTTCGTTGCTTGGGTGACTCCCTGCAATTGCGCGTTCTGGAGATCCTGTTGCTCTGCCGATGAACCGGACCCGCCCATTGAAGCGTATTGGCTCCTGATTGCCGCCTGAGACGACGCAACCGCTTGGTTGATAGCCGCTTGCGCGCCAGGTGGGAGCGTTCCGGTTTGCAGGTAACTTTGGAGTTGTGCGCCTTGCGTCCCCATCTGCGCGGCGGATTGTTGAAGCTGGGTCTCCCCCTTGTAGGGCTGATTTCCCTTCAGAACATCGAGCGCAATCGGAGCCGCAGAGAACAGCGCTTCTAGGGGGCTTCCACCAAACAATCCCTTTCCTCCGGCGCCACCTCCACCGGTAAGAGCGCTTAAGAGTCCGCCGCCACCTTGAGAGACTACGGGGGCGTTTGCCGCGTTGCTCACAACATTTTCACCGATATTAGCCGCAAGTTTTGATTCCAAACCGGCATTTGATGCCGCAGGTCCACCGCCAACCGCTTGCGTGGCGGTTCCGCCCCCCAGAAGGTTGCTTGCTCCACCGGTCAACTGATTCCAGCCGCTTGAAATTTCGCTCGTAAGACCTCCCGGTCCCGTAAGTCCGAGGCTGGTTCCAAGATTGCTCGCGCCGGTTGAAATATTCGTCCCGATACCGCTAAGGGCAGGTCCAATTCCACCCAAGCCGACGCTCTGAAGTCCAGATGAAATGTCGCTCCCGATACCGCTAAGAATTCCGCTGCCGGCGGCACCGCCCGCACCAGCTCCGGCACCGGCACTAGTTAAACCGGCAGCGTTCGCGCCAGCACTTAAAAGGTCGCTTGCACCGTAGACCTCGCCTCCCGTCTCCAAAGCGCCAAGGGTTGCTTGTCCGAATGGTTTTCCTTTGGCGAGCCCCTGGCCCTCGCTCCCCAACCCCGCGCCGATGGCAGTTCCGATTCCAGGGGCGACAAGCGTTCCCAGGGTTCCGCCGACGATCGGGCCAATGTTGTGGCCTAAAAAACTGCCTATGGTATGAAAAACATGTGACACGTCACTGAATCCCGCCGTTTAATTTCTTGAAAAAATACTGGCTTGTGCGGTCATATCCGCGCTTTCGCGCAATGGGGGTCAAATCCTCCCCATTGATGTTCCCCCAGCCGCATTCAACGGCGCCGATCCTTCGAGACCATGCTTCCATAGCGTCCAAAGCCGAAAGAACCTCGCGTAAATTTGGGTTTTTCGTGAACAACCAGATTCCGCCCACCGTAATTTCAGGTTCAATAAACGTCCGGATCGCTGTGGCGCAGAAAAACACATCATTCCCGCGAATCATGAGGTAATTTTGGTTTTGTTCTACCATTTGGCAAAACGCCAATGCGTTTTCATAAGTAAGACGAGGATGAAGATGGCGGTATTTTTCCAAAGCCAATTCAATCGCCTCCGGAAAATCAACGGAGGTCATCGGCCTTAGCGGGGTTGAAAAATTTGTGCCGTCCATGATTTTATTCGTTCGGAAGGTAGCCTGTTAAAACGCTTCGGGCATTTAGGTGGTCCTGAACATGCTCAAAAATGAATTCCTCCAAGTCTTCCTGGTCCGAATTGGCGAAATCTATACTCTCCAAATCGCTGCTTTGCTGACCGGTTGCGTTGAGCATATCCTGGTGCGTCTCCTGGTGGAGAACATTCCATTGCGCCATGTCAAAAACAGGGATTGGATCTAGCTGGTATTGAGTGAGAGCGATGTAATTTACGGTCGCGACAACTTCCAATCCCGTGCCGCCGCCACCCGTCACCGTCACTGTCGGCGCGCGGATATATCCAAGCCCTGGATTCGTCAGGGTAAGCTGTAGTTTCATTGAAACGATGGTAAAGATCGCGGTTGCCTGAATGCCGTATAACAAATTTGGCGGTCCAATGGTGACTGTTGGCGCGCTGGTATATCCAGATCCAGCGGCGGTGACTGTCAATCCTGCAATGACGCTACTCTTCTTGGAAATTGCGTTCAAAATGTCCTGATGATCGATGCGATTCGCCAACCCCCAAACCGCTATGTCTTCAGGAGTTTTCGGAGGATTCCAGAGTTGACTTGTGCTCATTTCTTCAGTTTTCGAGAAAACGGAAGCATGTACGGGACAGGCTGGAATTCATCAGGGCATTGATGTTGAGGTATGGGATTTCCGTTCCATTTTTGTCCATCGGCAATATTCCCGTTGTACTGGCATCCATCACCGCCAAATCCGCCGTCTGCGTTCGCGTATATCGTTCCCGCAGGGGCATGAGAAACGTGGCCCATTGGATTCATAACGCGCGTTGCGTTGGAGGGCACGTCTTCTTGCGTTACCTGGACCATTCCAGGGAAATTCATGGTCCCTTTGCGATTGAATTTTACCATGTCTATCTCCTATGACTGATCCGGAACCATGAGGCCGACGCTTCCAACTTGGAAGCCTGTCGGCGTGTAGGTAATCGCCAAATATTGTATCGCGTCATCCGGATCTGTCGTTGTGACCGTCAATCCGAGGAAAATTCCAGCCGCATCATTCAGGCCCGTGACCATCATTGGATAGCCCAAAATGTACTGACTTGCGAGAGAAAATGTCGCCGGAGACGGTAGGACCGGAAATGTGCCTCCATCTGTATCCAGAGAGATCGTATAATTGACTGGATCTCCAAAGACATTGAAATTGTTCGATTGGATCATGACCGAATATACCTGTTTGGCTATGATCGGTTGATTCCCCCCAAATAATTTCGTGGTGAAGGTTTTGACGAGAGTAGAACTTGGCGTGGTGAACAGGGGGTAGAGAGATGTCCCGTCAGAACCCCAAGCCATAAGATTTGATGTGACCTCTTGCGTACAAATGAATGTCAGATTTACCGTTTGAGACGCCAGGAACCAATTTTGCTCGTCCCAAAGCAGCATTTTATTTGCCGGTTCAAGGCTGATAGGGTCGAGTATGGTCAGGTTCAGGACGTAATATTTTCCCCCGTACAGATTCACAACCGCTGAGGTTGGCGTCAATGCTCCATCTGCCGGAGGGAATAGCGCGAAAGAAAATAGGGGGTCGAGATCCTGACTGATTTTTGTGACCGATCCTCCATAGAGGCCGTAAACCCCTAGCTGATTGGCGAAAAGGATCGTTCGACCAAAATCTTGGCAGCTATCTCGCCATGAGACCCCGATTTGCGGGTCTGTGTTCTGATAATTAAATGTTGTGCTGGACGGGTTGCCGCTGGTTGAGACGCCAGAGATGATTGAAACCGAAGAATCCCCAAATGGGTATAGATACCCATTAGATTGCTGCATGGCCACATATTGGACGCGCAAAAACCGGTCTGTTGAGGTGAATAGAACGCCGCCATCGCTGGTTGAAAAATCAGAAAATGATCCGGGAGCTGAAACCTGGAATTTGTTTGAATTGTTGTTTGCGTCTGGGTTTCCTGGTGGCGTGTATGGAGAGGCAATCCAGATTCGAGACTGAAATTCCTCCATTGTCGTCCCGCTCACACCATAGGGCATTAACTGAACGGTTGCCGAGGCGGATTTGTTGATTCCAGACTCAATAATGACCGCTGGACGGTTGACGTATCCGGCCCCGTCAGTGACCATCGTGACAGAGGTAATTGCGCCTCCAGAGACAACTGCGGTCGCGGTCGCTCCAGATCCTTGGCTCCCAACAATCGTCAAGGTTGGGGCTACGGTATATCCGCTTCCCCCGCTGATGACCGCGATTGATACGACACCACTGGCAGTTATAGCTGCATAAGCCGACGCTCCTGACCCACCACCGCCCGAGAATGAAACGGTTGGGGCGCCGACATACCCGCTTCCGCCCGCGGTGACGTTTATCGCCGTGACCACCCCGCCGCTGACTATCGCGGTGGCCATAGCTCCAGATCCATTGGCGCCGGTAATCATCACGGACGGCGCGCTTCCGTATCCTATGCCTCCGTTGGTGACGACAATTGAAATTACCGCGCTTGCGGTCAGGTTTGCTTGAAGGAACGCTTCGCTATCCGTGTTTCCGCCCGAGAAAACCAGAACAGGGGAATCTATTGGCTGATAACCGGTCCCTGGATTTGTGACCGCGACAGTGACGACTGAGCCATTTTGGATTGTGGCAACAAAGGTTGCTCCTGTCCCTTCACCAGATTCAATCGTTACCGTTGGAACCGATGAATATCCGGTTCCGCCATCGGTTATGACGATTTGAGGGGAAATCGTTCCTGCCGTGTAGAGGATCTCCCCATCCCAAACCCAATAAGCATCCTGATTTTGGTTGTTGCAGATTATGAGGTATTGAGATCCCCATTGGATGCATCCGGGGATATTTCCGCCACTGACATAGAATGTATTTGCGGAGGACGAGATCGTTGTTACTGCGCCGTTTGAAACCTGGACTTGATAAGACGTACCGTCGCTAAGAAATACAACTGTATATTGTGTTTTGGCGATGTTATAGAAAAATGCACTGATTATAGTTTTTCCACCGGTCGCCGTATAGAGCGCTGGTCCATGGTCCCATAGAGTTCGCAAAAATCCATCGCCAATTCGGACCCAATTTTCAATGTTGTAGAATTCCTGGTCTCGGATTGCCGGTCGACTGGACGCAAGATTTAATCCCGCAAATGGGAATGACGAATATACGTTTAGACCTGGCGGGATTCCAAGGTCATCACCTCCACCTTTCTTGGCCATCAGTAACCCCAGCCATTATACCAATCGACCACGCGCCCATGATCCGTAGCGCCACGAGCGCGCCCAAGTGACGCTTGGAACATTTGAAGGTAAATTCCCGCCTGTTGGTGTTGCTGCATACCCAATTTCGACAGGTACGCAGCATAAAATTTCACGGCATTTTGGAACGGATGCGGAATTGCATCATAATCACTATCCGTCTCCAACGGAGATGGTGTGCAGCAACATTTCCATTCCATTTCGAGCGCTTGGCTTGGAACGGGCCACAGCCAAAGATTTGCATTCGCTCCGTCGCCATCGGTTGCCCACACGAGAGGATAACTGGAAACGATGTAATTATATGAGCGCGCATAAGCCTGAAAATCATCCCACGGCATGTAATTCAGCGCTGGACGCATTGATCCCCAAGAGATAGCGATAGAGGTAATATCCGTGACATATTGGATTCCAGCATTCGCATTTTGAATTTGCGCGAGTGCCATGGAGAATGGATATTTTTCTTGATTGACAATGGTGTTGAAAGGTGGCGTTGGCGCGCTTCCGGGAGTGAACCCGCCAGGAACCATCGTTCCAGGTTGCGCGGCGTTCCCGTTTGGAGACATACCGGTTGCGATGAGGTTGATGCAGCCCGTCCCATACGCAACTTGACGCCGCGCCTCGTTTATCCAACTTGTCAGCTGCAAAACCGGAGTCAGAAGCCCCAAATTGTCGTGCAGCAAACTTTGGGTGTCAGTAATATACTGAGACAGCTGCACGACAATTTATCCATTCATTAGGACGGATAGATATAGCACTCATTATCTGGAAGACCGCCGACCGCGACACTCAGAACCGCAGCAGTCGTGATAATGCCGTTGGAGAGGACGTTCAGAGACCCAACGGCTGGAATTGTTTCGTAAGATCCACCATCAATGACGGTTTGATTGGTGATCGAGAGCGCGCCAGCAGAGCTGGTAGTAGTTGCAACAATTGCTGGCCGCATGGTCACAATATCGACCTGAGAGCTGGGGTTTAGGTATGCGCTGGCCGTACCAAGAGCAACCGGCGTTGGGGTTGCGCTCAATGTTACAAACCCCGCTGCGGCGGTGTATCCGGCGCCCGCAGTCGAGATGCCAAAAGACGTGATGGCAAAATTCATAATCGCCGTCGCTGCGGCACTCGTTCCTCCGCCACCGGAAAAGGTGAGGGTAGGGACTGAAGTGGTCGGATTTCCGTGGTTGCTCACCAGAACCGCCGTAACCGTTCCGGCTCCAGTCAGGGTGGCAACAGCGGATGCGTTGGCTCCCGTGCTGTCGCGTGGATCATTGAAGAAGCTGACGGTAGGTGGGAAAGTGTAACCAGCTCCCTGGTTGGTCACGGTCACACTCGTCACCACGCCGCCAGAGATCGTGCAATATCCAGTTGCAGGAACACCGGGAGCTGGGGGCGCACTGAAAAAGACGTTGGGCGGCTGTGTATAGTTGGTTCCGCCATAGGAAACTGTGACTGTGGTATTCACCGCGCCACCGACGATAGCGAAAAGGGTGGCACCAGTGGTTGTGGTGACTGTGGGAGGGGAGGTGTAACCAGATCCGGCATTGGTGAGATAGGCACCAACAACGCATCCGGAGGTGTTGGCAAAACGCATATTTACGCCGTCAGCGGAAAAGAATGTGTGGTTCTTGACGCCTGAGATCGGTTGCCAGGTCGTGGTAATCGGATCGTATTCCTGGAGCTGTGAGTAGCGCCCAAGATTGACCCAATAGCCATTTGCCGGAGGCATCCAAACACCACCCGCTTGCAGCGCAAACTGGTTACTGGTCAGGTCTGCGAGGGTGTTTGTTACCCCAGGACCACCGAAACGAATAGGCATGTGTCAAACTCCTGATTGACCGAGGGTAAAGTTATAAAACAGCCGGGGGACCGGGGACGTTTGGCCATGCGGGAGCCGCAAGGCCGGTAATGTGGGCGCCAGAGGATGGTTTCGAGCAAACGAGGTCGAGAGCGGTTAAGAGAACGCCAATTGACGCCAACTGACCGAGCGGAATCATCGACTCAAAGCCCGTGAAGATGAACGGCGCCGCCTCGGAAACGTACATCGCGAGATAGCGCGAATTGATCATATACATTTCACCGCGGGGGCACCAAGGATCGGGGAAGATCGGCGTGTTCAAAACCTGGATGGCGCGGAAGCCGGAATTGACCACATCCCCTTTGCCGTATCGGCTGCGCGGGGAGGTCTGATACTGCTCAAATCCCATGAAATCCGCCATGAGAGTTGCCCAATCGGCGGGGTTCATCACGGCAAAATCGCAATCCTCGCCACCAGCACCGGTCGCAACGCGTGTCAGCATCGTCGCCATACCGACGCGGGAAGCGATGTTGGATATACCGCCCTGGTTGGGATAATATTGCCCCTGCCAGAACGCGTTGGTTTTGCTAATTCCACCGTAGGCCGCGACGTTGGTTCCGTTGTCGTAGGCCATATAAAGAGAATCGAGCGCGTTCAGATTGTTTGAGTTATTCGAGAACATGTAACTTGCGAGGGCCTGTTTGATGACCACCGCAGCATCCGCCGTAACTGCCCTGAGTTTTGGAATAATCACGTCCGACGACTGGACGATTGCTTCAAGGTTGAAGAATCCAATCGGAACCATGCCAATTTTGAGGTTGAACGAGGCGTCGTTGATTGCCGCCTGATCTTCCGGCATCGGGAAATCACCAGCGAAACTTCCCCAATTAAACGTTGTGAACGACGATCCCTGAGTCGGGACCGTGATTTGCGAGGCACCACCGCGGGCGGACTGCGCGTTGCTCAAAAGCAAAGATAGCAGAGGATGAGACTGATAAATCTGCACGAAAAGCGACGGTATAACGGCGCGGTTGGTAATGTTTGTGAGCTGTTGACCTAGTGCCCCACCGGGCATTAACCCGCCAGATACGCCAGACGTGAAAAATGTTTGGGACACGGGTTATACTCCTCACGCCGCCTGGTTGGTTTCGTTGTAGATTTTCAGAGCTTCCTGATCGAACCATTTGATCGGGTCGCGGTGGAGAGCGGCGATATTTTCATCAGTTCCCCGGTCATCTCCCGTTCCAAACAGATTTGCCGATGTTGGCATGAAGCTATTTGGTTTGATCGGAGCCGGGGGTTTCGGCAGGGTTTCGAGATAGGCCGGAGCTGCAAGTTCAGCGTCCGCCACCCCCTTTTCCTGCATGAACTTTATCAGGTTGTCGGTTGCTTCCTGACTCAGTTTATACTTGTCTTTCGCGCGCCCGATTGAATCTCGGAGACCGCGTTCCAGTTTGTAGTTCTCTGCCGCCTCTTTTTCCTTGGCGCGTTCTGCAATCAAGGCGTCCAGCTGCGCTCTCGTTGAGGTAAGTTCCTCACGGATCGGAGCCACCACCGCATCTCCAACGTCGATTCCAGGAAGATTGAGCGACGGGTCAATCTCTTTCAGCTTCCTCTGAATCCCGAGACCGTCTTTCTTGTCGCCCGTGAGCTTATCAAGAAGAGACATCGCCTTTTTATATGCGGCAAGATCCGCGGCGGGAATTTCAACGGTTTCCATTAGGGAGCGCCTTTTCCGGGATTACCATCAGTCGTTGTGCCGTAGTGTTGGAGCCCCATTCCGGCGCCGCGCGTTCCTGCGGGCATTCCAGCGGGATTTGCGCCGATTCCCGAATAATCAAACGGGACGGTTTTCATGATCGGATCTTTCCCCTCTGCGGGGACCGTATTCACGTAAGGGCCTGGACCTTTGGACATTTTCGTTACTCCTAAGAAGCCATGGGAAGACCGGGGGGACCACCGGGAGGTCCGCCTGGTTCTGGAGGGGGAGGCATAGCGGGAGGCGCGTTTGGAGCGAGGTTTGCGAGCGCCGCATTCGGTCGTTGCTGGGCTAGTTTCTGCATCAACGCCATCAACTGAGTGATTTGCTGCTGGTCTGTACCTTGCTGGTCAGAACTTGCGTGTTTCGCCAACATGCTCACCGCTTTAAGGACATCACCGTGAACATCGGACCCCATTGGGATTGCCGGCAGAGCTTCTTGGAGAAGCGTCAATGCCGATTTAATTTTTGAAACCGCCGCCATCGCATTCCCTGGATTCCCTTGGGGAGCGGCCATCGGACCAGCGCCAGGGGGACCACCCATCAAGCTAGGTGGGAGGTGCGGGGGACCACCCGGACCGGGAGGAGCGCCGGGAGCGCCGCCGCCGATCATACCAGCGAGACCAGGAGGGATTTGACCATCGAATGGGGGCATGACTTTTCGTCGCAAGACGATGGCGCGGGATTTTGCAGAGTCACCCCGCGCCGAATCGCTTACTTGCGCTTACGCCCTTTATGCCGAGCCATGACAAAACTCCTTTGAAAATATGGAAAAAACGGGTTATTCAATCCGAAGGGGATTACTTACGCTTCCCACGGCGCATACGTATGGCCATTTCACACTCCTCTAATGTTGAGGGGAGTCCGGATTTTCCGGTCCCATTGTGACGCCAAAATCGGCGTGGCCTTAGCTATTTTCCGTTTTTACTTAATCGTCAAAAGAAATAGGTATTTCCTGCAATTATGCAGCATAATCGCTGCATTTATAGGCTTTTTGTCGAGCGATATTTACCAACATGGATTGAAGCAATCGGGTTCTAGTCTCTAAAAGAACCTCAATTCTTTCCTCCTCCCATGGAGGGATTTTTGTTCCTGCCATCCATCGAAAAATTGTGACGCGATGGACTTTTAGATTGCGCGCCAAAGCGCTTTGCCATTGCCTTCCGTAAAGCAATCTTCCTCGGGTTTCGAGTTCGTCAGGGGTCATTTCTTCCCCGGTTTTCCTGGGGGTGGACCGCCTTGTTGCGCCGCCGCCGCTTGCGCCGCCGCCGCCGCGACTTCCGCTGTACGGACCTCCGCAATGACAACCTCTGCATTTGGCGGATTGATCTGTTCAACGAATTGCGTGTTGCTCATGGCATTCGCCTTCTTCAACAGAATGGCTTTCTGTTCCGTTTCGTCGCCAAATGTCGGCGATGAGCTATGAGCATCCACCGTCACCCGAACATTGTTGGGGACATCGGACATATAAAATTGGAATGCCTTCATCCCTGGAGAGGGAGGCTGGACAACCGGGTCAATCAGCTTACCCATCAATTCCGGAGAGGTGTCTGGAGTTGGCAGAACCCACGCCGTCAGAAGATTCGTTGATTTTGCTTTTAGGAGGTCCAGAAGCAAACCGGCGCAAGTTTGGATTGCCCTCTCAACCCGGATTGATTTTGTTTTGAACCGCGGCGTTGCGTTGCTGGTGAGTTGCCCTGTTTGCCCATGAGATCGAACGGATGGAGATGCCAAACCTTGGAGCGTTGGCGTCATTCCGGTCATCACGTCAAACATACGCTCGGTTTGTTCCAGGCTTTGCCAGAGATCCGGGGGAAGTGTCGGCGCCAGGACTGTGGGAGGTTTGGCGGTTGGGTCTGGATCGTGCATCCACCCGCCTGGTTTGGTGAGTTTGGATTTTTTCTCCTGGTCCATCATGGAGCCACCCAAGAACGCTATCGGGGGCTGTTCCTGGAGCCGGAGCAATCCGTTGATGCCGTTGATCCGCTTGTTCAGTTGCCTCTGCATGAGCGCGATGTTGGCAACCTCTGAGCGCCCCCAGAAATAGTTCTGGAGCCGATTAGGGCAGAATTCCACGAATGGATGCTTGAACGAGAGGGGATTTCCCTCAAACGGTTGGCGGATTGGCGTCTTATTGTATGGGTCAAGAGCGTCGGCGAAAATATTCATGCGCTGTTCTTTCCCGAACAGCATAATGTTGCCGATAACTTGGAATGTGGACCATTCGCGGCGTCCCTCGTCATCCGCCCTCGCGTCGTCTCTCACCCATAGCTCGTCCACCCTCACCAGTTCTGTAATCACTTTTGGATCAAAGCTTGGATAGGGACCGGCGAGCCACTGAACCATTCCGTTTGTCGTTTGTGGGTTTGCGCTACCGACGCCTCCCACCCCCTGGTAAGGCTGGAACCCGCCAACGATAACCTGCTTCAGCATCGCCGCTTGGTCCGGTCCATCTGCGGATCTGGTTTGAGCGGAAAATTGGATCGCGCGCTTGTAGATTTTTTTCGCGTCTGGATGGTCTTTGATCAACATCCTGAATTGATCGCGGGTCAAATAGGTGGAGTGAACGAACGCCTCTTGCTGGTCGAGAGAGTTAATATCCGCCCTCATCACCCCCATAAATTCGGGCATGATCATGTGAGGCTCTAGACCGTTTACGCTCCAAAGCATTTTGATGAACGTTATGCCCTTAACCAGCGCCCAGCGTGTTGCTTCCTCGTAAAGCGTATCCAGCTCGGTTTGCCGCGACTGGTCAAGAAGTTCATGAGAAATAGACTCCGCTTGCGCGCGCTGGAGAGCAGATCCTCCTCCGGGGTAATTTACCGAATAGCGAAGATCCACCGACGAACAGAGATAAGATGTGACGTCCTCAATGCTATCGAACGTTTTGTTGAATATCGCGGCATCGCCATTTTCATCGCCGGAGAGATAGAGATTTTTGAAGAAAGCGCCGCGTTGCAATCGGTCCTGGTTGTCTGGCGTGCATTGGCGGATGATTTCTGACGCCCAATCCTCAATATCTCTATCCGGGATGATCATGTGATAAATCGCCCATTTCGGTCGCGCGGATTAAGCAGCTGCACGGGAGGACGTTGGCGGGTCGCCTGGACCAGCGCGATAGGGTCCGGTGTCCTTGGGTCTCGTGGAGGCGCGAACGCCCCCAGACCCTTTCCCTGAGCCGCTGCGGCAACCATCTGTTTGGCTCTCGCCCCGATGAGGGTGTTATTTCTCGGGCTAAAGAAATTGTCGGCGCGTTCTTGCTGGTGAGGGGGCAATTTTGGGGCCATTGTCGCGCCAGGTCGACCATCTGAATTCAGATCGGTCATCTGATAATTGTCCATCACAATATCTGCGGTATGGTCCATCGCTCGGACAATATCGGACCCGCCAACCGATGGCGCTTTCCCAGCGCTTACATCCATGCCCCTGGTTTTTTGCTCTTTTGAACACTTGGGGCACGGTTTATCTTCGACATCAGACGCGTCATCAAAATCACTGACGGCTTTGAATCGGTAAGTATGGTGGCAACTCTGGCAACGGTTTTTGATCCAGAATTCCATTTTGGCTTAATCCTCGTAGCCGGTGAATTTGCGCCAAAAAACCGGCTCAAACGGCAACGTCGCCTTGGTCAAGGGCGTCACCCATCGGCTATATGGAGTCCATCTCGATCCATTTATTTTTCGAGAGGTCGACCAAACCGCTGCAATTCCATGATTTTTTTCGTCTGGAGAGACGAAAACCACGCTCCCATCATACGGATATGATCGAGACTTTGCGTCATCCGGATTCAGGGCATGATAATCAAATGCCTTTTCCGGGGGCTCTGGTTCTGAAATTTTCGGATACTTTTCGGTGTGAACCGATGCATGTCTTCCCATGATTAGTCCTTTTTATACTAAGCTAATCCGCGTTCCAACAGAAACTTGTTGATCGGAGGTTCTGGTTTCGGGGCATTTAGAGCGCGCATTACGCTATTGTTCAGAATATCAGAGACGCGCGACTGGACATTATCGGTTGCCATCATGATCCGGTCATAGGTCAAACCTTGCGCGATCATCGAGGGGCGAATCCAGGATTTCCAGCATTCATCCGACAGCGCTGCGGCAAAAACCCGGTCATCATGCAACCCGCCTGGAGCGCCAACCTCCGCGCCCTCTTGGGTGACATCGTGCATTTCTCGGAGGCAAAACACTGAATTTATCTGGATTTGATCGGTCACATGGGAATCACGGAATCCACCCATCAACCTAAATTTTGTGCGAACGGTAGTTTGCCAGTTATAGACGTACCCTGGACCCAGAGAATCCGGTCTATGGTAGAGATACCAGCGCATGGTTTCTAAAAAATCCTTGGCCCCCTCCGGCGCTCCCATCGCTTTTTGGTAATTTTCGGAGCGAAGCTGGTGCCTCAAGGAGTTTAATTCCATCATCACCTGGTCTCCTGGACCCCCGATTTCCAGGTTAACGACGCAATTGGAATACCAGCCCGCAAGATGCGCCAGAACCCACGCAGATTGACCTGCGGTATGCTGGTTGCTGGCATATTCCGCCACCTGAACCCAGCGATCCGCAAAGCACCGCGCCACGCAAATGACATTATTATCAGCGTTGTCGTTTCGACCGTAAGCCGGATCAAAACCAATGACATACCGCGCCCCCGGCACCGGATCTTCCCAGACCCTCAATTCAACCTCACCGCGCCGATTTGGATCAATTATCTGTTCGCATTTGGACAGCATGAACGAATTGCCCAAATAATAGCGATACCATAGAGAGGGATTTTTTAGAGCGCGCTGTAGATCCTCAGTGACCTTCCGAACCTGGAAGAACGACATGCCGGAGAGAACAAACGAATCCTCTTCGGTCCATGGCTGGGATTCGTCCAGCATTTCCTTGGTTATGGCTTTGTTTGATTCACGCCAGCGATACCACGCGAGTTGATTTCGAGTGACTGAAAAACCATAGGCATTTTTGACAGCGGTAATCAGCTCTTGCTCTTTGGGCGAGGGGCCGGTGGCGCCGAAAATCTTAAATCTTGGGTCTTTCTCGGGGATTGTGTTGACTTCGCTGGACCACCACCCAACGAAAATCCGGCGTTTCATATGGATGTCGATTCCGGCATCCTCCCACATCACTTTCCAATGATTTGGACCATGAGCGGTCGACTCAAACATGTAGAGGCGATCCGGATTGGTTTCAGACAAGGTTTCGAGGAACGAATTCAACCCTTCCGCGCGGCCATATTTCGAGACCTCGGAGAGCAACGCCACCGTATAGGCGCGCGATTCACCCCATGTCGTTTTGGATTTACCAGCCACCAGAAAATCCAATCTGGAACCATTGGAGAATTCTAGGAATTTTGCGTTGTTGTGAACGAGAGAAAAACCTTTCCCGAAATAATTGGACGGGAAGCTGCCCATATATCGTACCAGGATGTTTCGGAATGCCTCTGAGTTTTTGTCGTTGTCGATGACCAGAGCGCCAAAAATTCTTGGATGAATGGCGAGCCAGAACAGAAGAATCGCCAGAGTGACCGTGGAAACGCCAAGTTGTCGAGATTTTAGGATGTAGAAAACGTGGATTCCGTCATCCAAACCATTGCCGATACAGTCTAAAACTCGCTGCTGCGAGTCCCATAGATCGAGCCTTATTCCAGCTTCAGCGGATTCAGCGGCAATATGCTTACTATCGATTCTCAAATTTGCGAGAAAATTAGAAAAAGCCCGTAGCCACCGACGCGACTGCTTTGTCATCCATGAGGCACTACCTCATATTTTGGATCATTGTCATCAAATTATTTAATCCGTTTTGTCTCATCTGTTCTGGAGACATTTTCTCAGATTCAAAATCATATTCAGATAAAAGTTCAAGCGCGCTCAAAGCAATCTTGCGCTGGCGTTTCTGATTGGCGATTCCATCTTGGAATGTCCGAATTCGTCCAGTGACCAGCAACTCCATGAGGTTTGGTTCTTCCATCTTATGTTTCCTCTGGAATTTTTTCGCCAAACGCTCGTTGATTTTGATTCCGTTTTCCATTTCAGCATCAGCTGCATGGCTTTGCTTGACAAGTTCATTGATTTTCGCCTTCAGCATTGCCACTAGGTCGCGGTAGAACACCGTTTCCATCGAGCCATTCTGATTTTCCGCGCTCAAAACCATATCCAAGCACCTGGAAATCAAATTCATGATTTTGGCTTGTTCGTTGTTTGGATCTTTTTCCTTAAATTCCCCTGTCCGGTCATAATGCGCGCGTCGGTTGTCATCCGTGAGGACATCATGCGCCAATTTCACCAGCGCGAATTCTTCGGCAGATCCGCCAGCGTCAGGGTGAGATTTTTTTGCCATTTTCCGGTAAGCCTTTCGTATCTCCCCATGATCCGCGTTCCTGTCGACGCCCAACGCGCCGTAAAGGTCACTCATCTTCGGCCCAATGATGGCATAGATCAAATTGGGTCATGGTCGCTGCTGAAAGCAAAACCGAATATCTCGCAGAACCTTTTTTGAAAAAAGTTCCAATTTCTCCGTTTGCCCTTACGGCACCAATAGCAATCCCGATGATTTCACCTTTTTCGGCGAGTTCCAGCAGTTCTTCTAGGAGATCAATGACGCTATCCTGAACTCCAGGAACGTCATAAATTCCTTCGCTGATAGGGATTACGTTGTTTTTTTCATCATCCATCAAATCCTCCTGGTTCCGGGGAATCCAGGATCGGTTGGCGTGATGATCGGAGATCCAGCTTTCAATTTATCCAGCGTCCGACTCCCTAATTTTTGCTGCATGAATTGCCATGTCGCATCTCCTTCAACAGCCTTTTCAAAATCTATCAACTCAACCAATATCACGGAATAGTACGGAATCTTGATGCTCAATCCAAAATCATCTTCAACCAGGACATGCTTCAGCGTCATGTCGTTGTTGTCCCTAAAAACACACGCATCAAGATCCTCGCGGAAAGATGTAGCGACGGATTTTTGCTTAAACCTGAACATGATCGTTTCGCCCATGCCCTGGACCACAACTTTCAAAATATACATGGCGTTTCATCCGATATGTTGTTCATTGTCGTTTCCAAAAGAGAAAGAAGAAGGAGTTCTGGTGTTATTTTGGAATGTATTCGCTTCCTGTATAGCATCTTGCAATTCATCGTTTAAAGCGTTCGTCCGATTCAACAAACTATTGAGGTGCTTTTTCTCTTTAATATTTGTGTATAGGAACCAGAAATTTAGGATAATTAGAATCCACGCCACAGCCATATTAAACAACCAAAAAGTCATCATGCTCATATTCACTCCTTCACATATTTGTGTGTGTATTTGCCTCGGATATAATCATTGAACGCTTTGCCGGGGCTTGAAGCGCTCTGAAAGTCACTCGCCACCGTCGCCGGCACATCATCATATTTTGACACGCGCCCGTCTTTCCATTCGACATAGAGCGATTGTTGACCTTCATCATACCCAACTGCGGCAAGGTGGGTGCTGGTTACCGGCGTCAAATTTGGGATTTGTTCAGCCATTTCAGCGTTTACTCCCCAAAAAAACAAGCAATGGCCATAGCATAGGGCACCACCAAACCCACGCTGGATACGGAAGTTCTGGCGACTTAGGACCAAAAGTCAAGATTACTTTCTCATCCGTAATGTCTAGGCGCGAATGCCAATTCGGATGCTTTTGTAACCATTCCGTCATACTTGTAATGGTCATCAGACAAACTCCTTTGGCGGCATGGGCATATCAAAATCATGCTTTCTCCAAATATGGAGAACGTTTGGATGAATGTTGATATGGTCATTTTCTGGAACGTGATATTGCCAGCATACTTCACGATCCTCAAAAAACAGACGTCTGACCTCTTCCATTTCATACCAGTTTGGACATATATTTTTGAGGCTTACAGAAACATGGTCCCATCCAAAATCATTAGACGCTATAACCTGCAATAATTGACCGCTTACCTTCGATTTAACGACAAAAATACCCTCAAGAGATGGCTCGGGGGTTTCGTCAAGCATAATTCGGTAGCCGTCCAGTAAACGCAAATTACGCATCAGGCTTCATATCCTCTGTCCAAAATTTCTCTCCAAACAATATCAATGATATAAAGGCTTGGCAGCTGATTGGAATCAGGTGCTCAACCTCATGGTCCCCGGTTTTTTGGATGGCGGTTAAAAGAATTCTGTCTCCGAAGAAGGTAGCATAAATTCCATCTCCCAGATTCGTCTTATCGGCCATTAGTCACCCTCCCTCGGATAAGCGTCATCTTGCGCCATCAGGATAGCGTCGCGCTCCTCAAAAAATCCAGAGGACTTTGCCTTTCGGATAATCTCTGCCAGGTCATCACAAAACTGGTCCAAAGCATCGGCCAGAAGCTTTATGTATGGTTCATCGCGCGTGGTATGCTCTAGGACCGGGGGCATTTCTGGATGGTAGGAATATCTCTCCACAAAATCCAGTTCAGCCACATATAATTGCCCCTGAACCTGGACCCTGTAAGCCTTCCCAAACCCGTCGATCATGTATCCCATATGTGTATGAGGGGCAGGACACTTGATCTCCAGGCCCGCGTTTTTACCGATTATGAAGCGGTCTGGACTGGCGCCGATTCTCCCGTCATCCGTGGTAATCAACCCAACCTCTCGGGTCTGGACATCCTGCAAAAACTCGTAGTTCTTGACCGCTTCCGGCTCCAGGTCTTTGCCGCGTGCGACCCATTCCAAATTGTCGATGCTATCCAGCTGCCGATGCAATAGGTGTTCTGCGGCAAGGTAGAACGCGTATTTTCGCGCTGATTCCGACAGCTTACCGCCTGGTGTCAGGATCTTGTCGAAATTCGATGCAGTAGGAATCCCAAGGCGCGCGGTAATCCATGCATCACTTCCCTGTTTACACTGTACTTCCTTCATTTTTCTTGGTTTCCATTTTCTTTTTCTTCGCAACCAAGGCATTGATTGCGGCGGTCACATTTTTGTGTTCAATCTGGTCCAGGCTCTCAACCCCGAGGTGGCGAAGATATGCCAGAGTATCCGCCCCGGTTTCCTGCAAGAGCTTGATGATTTCTTGTTTTTTGTCGTCGGTGATAAACCTTAGACCGGCATTGTACCCATCATCATCCTGACCTTCAAAAACAATGTTCAGAAGCATGATCGTTGTGTACCTCTTGCCGTAACTGAATGAGCTGCCCATACCCTGGACGTTGTTTTTTCCGCCGGCATTCTCCAGCGCGAGGGGGATAGACGCGCTCTTGCTATGCCCACCCCTATGCAAAAGCGTACCAGTGACCACCAACCCGCCTCCATCTGCGGCGCGCGGCGTGGTATCAAACGTCAGGGAAAATCCGAATTCCAGAAGCAACGGACGAATGATCGTGTCAATGCTTTCCCATTTGGCATAATTGAACGCTTTTTTCTTGGGTCCATCAGGTTTGTTTTTGTCGGCGGCATATTCAACTGTGCCGTCTTTTTTGATCCGGGGCAATTTAGCTTGAAGTGCTGCATAGTCGCGGTTGAATTCCGCTTTGGATTGGTCTGCAATTACCTCACGCTGCATCTGAAGCAACGCCTGAAGGCTCGCAACGTTTGTGTCTGGATTGCGTGCGGCTTCGGCGATTATGTTGAGGAGAGAAATCGATTCAGGGGGACCGGTGGAAACGAGATCGTTGACCATTATTCCCCTCCGAAATAGATTCTCAGTTTTTAGATTGAGCTAATCTATTCCGAATTGGAAATAACGTCAATAAAAATTAGTCGGTATGGTCATAATTTAATGTTGAACGCTCGGACCATGATGGGAGGTTTACGCCATTTGCGCCAATCTCTCCTCAATCAAATTGTTCAACATAACTTTCTCTTTTTTCTTAAAAGGCTTCAGGTCTCCAGCATAAATAAAATTAAAATCAACGCTGTATTTTTCGCAAATCACACGAACATGCAATTCATTTGGAAAATTATCGCCGCGTTCCCATTTGTGATAAACCGATTGTGTGGCACCGATGCTATCCGCGAATTTCTCCTGAGAAACGCCATTAGCATTACGCAACGCCCAAAGACGAGTGCCAATTTCAAGGCGGAATTTCTGCAATTTCAAGTCTTTATTCATATCTCACCCCGATTTGTTGTAGTCCAAATTGGATTATCGCGGTGCAACAAAGATGTCCAGAATTAAATTTGCATTTAGTACGTTTGGGAATTAAATATGGCATGTGAACCATAGAGAATTCATAGAAAAGTTTGGTCCAGCCAAAAATGCGGCAGACGCTTTTGGTGTCTCAAATATTGTGATTGGTCATTGGAAAATGAGAGGCATCCCCCCGCTGTACTGGCGGCGCGCTCTCCAACTCGCGAGAGAGCGTGAATTGCCTTTGACCGAAGATGACCTCGCGGAAACCTCCCCCAGCAAGCGCGTTCAGAAGCATCAGGCTAAACAATCCTTGGACGATTGTGTGTCGTGAGGGGTTTCGATGAGTCGTGGCTTCGGGATTTCCAGATGAAACAGAGACGGGATCAGGAAAATAAACAAATTCAATCTAATCGAATGATGAAAATGATAGCCGAACAACCAGAATCAAATCCTTATTCTAGTTGTTCTGGTGGAAAGCGAGCCGATCTTGGAGAGATTTATTTTAGATCATCTTGGGAAGCTAATTATGCTAGATATTTGAATTTCCTCGTTAAACAAAAGCAAATATTGAAATGGGAATTTGAACCCGATACTTTTATTTTTCATGAGGTAAAGCGCGGGATTAGGTCCTACAAACCGGATTTTAAGATTTGGGAAAATGAAGCGTCGGAACCTTATTTTGTTGAAGTAAAAGGTTGGATGGACAATGTGAGCAAAACTAAATTAAAGTATATGGCAAAATATTATCCACATATAAAGATTATCCTAGTGGGTGAATCGGAATATAAAGCAATTAGATCTACGGTCAGAAAAATGATCTCTGGATGGGAGGACCGGAAACCATGAAACGTCGACGCACCTGGCCGAAGAAACCAAGCGCCGCATTGCGCCATATGCGCTTCAACGAATTCAAACCCATGACCGATCAGGAACAGAAAAAAATTTCCGAATTGATCGAACCGGAAAAAATAGATACGCTAAAAAAATGAAAAAAGAACCCTGGACTGAAGGCCATATTTCTGAACTAAAAATCCTATGGGCGCGAGAAATGACGGTAGCCAGTATTGCCATACGTCTCAAAAAAACGCAGTCGAGCATCGAGCACAAGGTGCGTCGGCTTCACCTCCCATATCGATTTGCCTCTGAAAAAAGAATCCGGATTCCGGTGGTTCATGTAAGACCAGAGGAACCACCCCCGCCACCTCTGCCACCGCGAAAGATAATCCGTCCCGTCGAGCTATGCTGTTGGCCGCTGGGAGATCCAAAGCATGACGATTTTTGTTTTTGCAGGAATCCCCGGATTCAAGGGAAATCCTATTGTCCTCAACATCACAAGGTGGCGTACACCGCCCCAACCAGCAGATAAGTTGTTGGATCAGGAGATACATAAGATGAGCGCTAAGACTACGCTGCTACGAGGCAACTGCCTGACCGACTTGGCGTCGCATGGTCCTTTTGACCCGTTTGACCCGTTTTGACCCGCTTTGACCCGTTTGACCCGACTAAACCACACCCGGTGGAATTGCGCGGCGGGGACATTTTTGCCTCTGCCCATGCCAAAGCATCGCCCGTGGCGCCGGATGAAATAAAGCTCGCCATCCTTCACCTTGCGCCGCGCCGCCTCGATTGAGGCGATGCGCCTTGCGCCGGTAACTTTATCGGATGCTTTGATCTCTCGCATGGGCTCTCCGGGCAGTTGGTGGATTCGGTTCATTTCGTGAACCCTCCATGCTTCTCGACAACTGCCACGATAACATCGACCGGAACCCAGCCGTAGACGCTGAACCTCCCCATGGCTAAAGCCAGGGGGTTCTGGGGGTGCCATTGTCCTGCCTCTCCGTGGCCCTCGCTTGCGCTACGACTTCCACGGCCTCGGCTTGACGGCCATTCCCATT
>Ga0074046_10000170_pt1 | contig 54504 bp, 43 predicted proteins | sample BogForMeECP23OM3_FD_94441 | JGI IMG/M metagenome (GOLD analysis project Ga0074046, IMG submission 94441) | Bog forest soil microbial communities from Calvert Island, British Columbia, Canada - Bog Forest MetaG ECP23OM3 | ecosystem: Environmental > Terrestrial > Soil > Wetlands ... | reverse complement strand
GAACTGGACCCCGGAATCCAGCGCTCGAAAATCATCGAGCGCTGGATTCCGAGGCCCAGTTCCTCTCCACCCATGTAAAGGATGTCTCGGGACAAGATGTAAAGGATGCCTCGGGACTTTACAAAACCGCGAAACGTGGGGCACCCCAGGATTGAAGAAAATACTCATTTGGAAAGTGAAGGCGGCGGGGATGTGGCCACCCACCGCTAGATAGTTAGAAAGCCGCCCCTTGCGGCCCCCGTGTTAGAATTCCGCGCAAGGTTACTATCACATGAAACTCGCTGCACTGATTTTCACCGTGCTCTGCTCTACATTCGCACTGGCTGGTAATCGCGAGTGGAAAGACGCGAAGGTCGTCAACATTACGTCAGAGAACGGCGGCGCTGTTGCGGCTCCTGTCGGAACAATGGTGGTCGGAATACCTATAACAAAGACCTTCTACTGGATACAGACCGATGACATCACCTACATTCTCGGGCCTGCTATCAGCAGACGACAGTTGCTGAACGTGACTCTAAACGGAAAGACGAAAATCGCTACTGACGGTCACAATGCACACATTCTGGACGATGACGGCAAAGATAAGAAGATGCGAATTGCTGAGAAAGTAGCACGGTCGAGACCCGATGAAACGAAATGAAGGCGAGTCGCCCGGCCCGCGCTCAGTGCGGTGATTGATATGCAGCAACGTAAGTTTTGTTGCCCGAATTGCGGCTTTGCGTTCCCTGACGACGCTGCTGAGCAATTGGCAGCAGTGTTGCCGAAACGTGGGGGAAATCGCAATCCGTTGCCGACTCCTATAATCCGCTGTCCTGAGTGTCAGACTGCTCTGCTTCCTGATTCTGATGGAGTTTTTCGACCTTTCGCTAAATAGTGACAGGCTAAGCGGTAGGCCACGTTAACGTCGGGAGCATAACGCGGATTTGTCTTGGAACGTTTGGCGGAAAATAACTGGGGGGGTACGCCACTTCTCGCGCTTTTCGAGAAGTGGCTTTCGCTGCGCTGGTGCGGAGTTTTTCATCACAATTAGGCGGTGTGCGCCATCACCGCGCCCAATCTCTTGTGGCACTACTCTGTGGGCGTGAGGCGGAATCTAAAGCGCTACTACGGGGCGGGAGACTTACATTTCATCACGTGCAGTTGTTATTGGCGGCAACCGCTGCTTGACACTTCGCCGCGTCGCGACCTGTTTTCTTACTGTCTTGGAACAGGTGCGCAGAGGCTATCAATTTGTTGTCGTTGGTTACGTGGTCATGCCAGAACATATTCATCTTTTGGTCAGCGAACCGCAAGAGGGGACGCCTTCGACGGTTATGCAAGCTCTGAAGCTCGGCTTTGCGCGACGCGTGATTGCGGAGGCACGCCGACTGGAGATGTCCACAGAGGCCACTTCTCGAAAAACGCGAGAAGTGGCGCACCCCCGCCCGCGTCCTCCGATCCCTCCGGTTGCGGCGCAGCATATCTGGCAGAAACGCTTCTATGATTTCAACGACCGAACACAAACGCATCGAGAAACTTCGCTACATGCATCGGAATCCCGTGACGCGCGGTTTGGTGGCGTCACCGGAACTCTGGCGCTGGAGCAGTTTCTGCTCTTACTTTCTCAGTGAGGGCGGTCCCGTCAAAATCAACGATTGGGAAGTTTTGAAGATGAAGGTTCGTTCGCCGGCCGCGTAAGAGCCCAAGAGGTCGGCACTCGGAAGGCCCCCTTCTCGAAAAGCGCGGCACCTCGCGTAGGAGGAAGCCCTAGGGTGTCGGCGGTCCGGCGGGCCACTTCTCGAAAGGCGCGAGAAGTGGCGCACGCACCGATCTTCCTCCGATCTGCCTCCGATCTGCCTCACTATGCTAGGCACCTGGCTATCACCAGGGTAATGTCATCTTGCTGGTCGCTTCCGCTGGCGAATTGCTGGACTGCCGCTACTACCGTTTGAAGAAGCGGTTCCACGGGAAGGTGCGAATGGCTGGCAAGCGTATCGAGCAAACGGGATGCGCCAAATTCTTCTTCGTCGGCATTCTCGGCCTCGGTCACTCCGTCGGTGTAGAGGACCAGCATGTCCCCTGGAGCGAGCTGCACTTCCGCTATCTCGCAGTGCCAGGCTTCAAACAATCCCATCACGGTGCAGGTGGAACTCAGCCATTCTGCTTTTGGTGTCTCACCTTGCGGGCTGCTGCTGGCGCGCAGCAGGAGTGGGGAAAGATGTCCGCAGTTGGCGTAGCGGAGTTTGCGGGTGGAATCATCGTAATCGGCGAAAAATAAGGTGGCGTAACTGGCGTCGCCGCTGTTCTCGAAGAACAAACGGTTGACCGACGTTAGCAGCCGCGGGAGATCGTCGACGGCTAGCGCATATTGACTGCGCAGGTTGGCTTGCAGATTGGCCATGAGCAGGGCTCCGGAGACGCCTTTGCCGGCAATATCGGCTAGCACTAACGCAAGGCGACCGGGACGAAGCTCTAGAAAGTCGTAGTAGTCTCCTCCTACCTTGCGGGCCTGGATGCAGGCGCCGGTGTATTCGAGGGTCTGCATGGCGGGCAGCTTTTGCGGGAAAAGGCGGGCTTGCACCTGGCGGGCAATATCCATTTCCTGAGCGGCGCGGCGATCGGCCTCCATGCGCTCGGCCATTTTTTCGGCTAGACGAATGTTCTCCAAAGCGATGCCGGCCTGGGCGGCTACGGACTCGAGCAGGCGCTTGTCTTCTCCGGAATACGGCTCCTCGGAAAGACGCTGGCCCAGGACGAGCAAGCCGATGAGGTTGTTGTCGCGGCCGAGAATCGGCACCAGGCATTCGGGTGCGAGCGGTGCCAGTGCGGCTAACTGTTCGGCGGCGGAATCGAAAGGCGCTTCCCACGCTTTGCCGCGGCTGGCAAGTTCGACGAAAAGCGGTGCGCTGGCGGAGAGCGTTGTCAGCGGCGCGGGGGATATGCCGGAGATCGCAGACAGGCGGCCATTGCCTGTTTCCACGTAACACGCCAACGTTTTCGGATGCAGAGCTTCGCTCACGTGGCGCTCGATGAGCATCGCTAGTTGGCTCCGGTCTCCAACCGTGCGGGTTTTTTCGGCCAGGTCGTGCAGGATGGTGCGGGAGTCGTACGCGCCGCGAAAGAAGGCGCGGTCGATGCGCATGGTTCCCTGCTTCACCAAAGGCGACGATGTCCAGACCAGGACAACGCCAAATACGGCGCTCAAAGCCATGCCGACATTGGTATCCGCGTGGAGGAATCTTGAGAAAACGCGGGTGAAGACCGCGATGGCGACAGATGCCACCAGGAACATCAAAACGATAAAGCCCCTCTGCACCAGGACGTAGCGCGCACTGCGCCGCAGCAACGCTGGAATGTCCATCACGCGGTGTTTCACCACCGCGTATGCAAAGGAGAGGGGGTAGAGGAACAGCACGAGCTCAAGCGCGGTCTCGACCCAGTAAGAAGGGTGATAGTCGAGGAAATCCGCGGCCATTTTTTCGAGCACGATGGGCACGACGCCGGCCACGGTTCCCAAGAGAATCACGCGTGATTTGCGCCGCGCTTCCAGCGGAACGGCGGCCATGAAGGAATTTTGCGCGAGCGCGATCAAGCCTAGAATCAGTAAGTCGTAGTTCAAGGCAGCGCTGATGAAATTTGCATCGCGGCTGCCTACGAGGTGAGCTACCACTGGCGGGAGGGTTGCGATCCCGGTCCGCAAACCGGGGATGACAATGCAGATGCCGAACAAAAGGCCCACCCACTTTAACCACGGCAGGCGCCGATCCAAGGGCGATTGCACCGGGAACACAGCGAAGAAAAGATAGAAGAGCGGACAAAGCATTCCTGCAAACAGGGCGCGAAAAGTGGAAGCAAAGTAGCGGAGTGGGGGCGAGAAAATTCCGGAGTTGAAAAAACTTGGGGCTGCGGCAAAAGCGCAGAACAGCAATGCCAGAAGCCAAGCATTGGGTTCCTCGAGCCGCAAGAAAAGGACGGTAAACCCCACCAGAAGAAAAGGAATGGGGAATGATCCGGTGATCTGCTGCGCGGAGGATCGGGCCAGAGACTCAGAGGCTCCCGCGGTGGCGACAGCGCGAAAGACGCCATGCAGAATCAGCGGCTGCGGCTCACCGGGTCGTTCCACGTCGAATTCCACCGAGTCGCCTGGATGACCATGGAGATAGGCTTGGTCGGAGGCAATGTCGGTCTCGAGCGGTCGCCCATTGATGCCAATCACATGGTCGCCAACGCGCAGACCGGCGCGTTCCGCCGGGCTTTCTGGCATCACATCTTCGACTGCCTGGCAGTGGGTGGTCTCGTCATACTGAGGATTGTGGTGATTATTGAAGCCGAGTTCCACCCGCGGTCCCTGGTGACGCACGGCGTACATCCAGAGGGAACCGTAGGCGATAGCAACCACGGCAAACACGGTTGCCAGGGATGCCAGAAGCGGTTTTCGGAATGATGGGCGCTCGGTCATGATTTCAGTTGTCAGCGATTGTAGTTGGTAGCATGGCGCGTCGTCTTGAACTGCGGGAAAAAGTGCCTTGCCCGGCGCAGCGTCACCTCAGCGGCTAAAGCCGAACAGTACAACGTTGAACGCAGCGCTGAAGCGCTGCGCCACCCAGAAGCAAAAGCAAAAGCCGTCTCTGTCCGCTACTGTGGAATCCCACCCCTTCGGCTTCGCTCAGGGCAGGCTCTTGCGCAAACAACGCGCAAGGATGGGGCACCCATCGTTCGTCTTTTTACTGCTCTTCGGCGGCGCTAGTTTGCACGCTTTCGTCGTCGCCTCGGATCAGGCCGAATTTCTTTAGCTTGTAACGGAGCGCGTCGCGGCTAATGTCGAGCAACTTGGCGGCGTGGGTTTGGTTGCCGTGGGCCTGGCGCATGGCTAGCTCGACCATGGCGTGCTCCACCTCTTCGAGAGATGTGCCGCCTTCCGGGATGTAGAGCCGGGGAAGGGATCGGCCGTTGGGCAAGGCTTGTCCGCCGTCGTTGGGCGAGGTTCGTTCGAAGAGCGTACGGCCGCCGGATTCTCCTACTGAGAAGGGGAGATACTCGGGACGGAGAAGCGGCTCATCTTCGAGAATCATGCCGCGCTCGATGGTGTTTTTCAGTTCGCGGACGTTGCCGGGCCAGTTATGAGTGAAAATGAGGCGGCGGGTATCGTCGGTGATGCCGCGAACCGACTTTTTGAATCTGCGGTTGTAGCGGCTGATGAAAAAATCCACCAGGGGAAGGATGTCTTCTTTGCGCTCGCGCAAGGGCGGGATGAAGATGGCGATGATGGCTAAGCGGTAATAGAGATCCTGGCGAAACTGGCCGTCGCGCACGGCTTTTTCGAGATCGCGATTGGAGGCAGCGATGACGCGGACGTCGACCTGCATGTCGCGGACTCCGCCTACACGGCGGATGACTTGATCTTCGAGCACGCGCAGGAGTTTTGCTTGCAGCAGGGGAGAGAGTTCGCCGATTTCGTCGAGAAACAACGTGCCACCGTCGGCGGTCTCGAATAGTCCCTTCTTCATCGCCTTGGCGTCGGTGAAGGCGCCTTTTTCGTGGCCGAAGAGTTCAGCTTCCATCAGGGTTTCGGGGATGGCAGAACAGTTGATGGCTACGAACGGCTTCTCCTGGCGCGAACTCTCGTAGTGGATGGCTTTGGCGATGAGATCTTTGCCGGTGCCGCTTTCGCCTTGAATCAGGATGGTGGTGGCTTCGCTGGAAGCGACCTTGCGGACAAAGTTCATGAGCTCGGTCATCTTGGGGGAAACGCTGACCACGCTGTCATAGCCGGATACGCGGCGGACCTCGCCACGCAAGGCCTGAACTTCGGTGCGCAGACTGGTGGCTTCGAGCGCGTTTTTGATGGTGATGTGGAGCTCGTCGAAGTCGATGGGCTTGCCGACGAAGTCGTAGGCGCCCAGTTTGAGCGCGGCTTTGACGTCGTCAAGCTGAGGGTCGGCGGTGATCATGATGACGGCGCGGGCATCGCCGTTTTTTTTGAGCTGATCGAGCACTTCGATGCCGCTGAGGTCGGGCATGCGGACATCGAGCAGGACGAGATCGGGCGATTCACGCTGGGCCAGCTTGAGTCCGGGCTCGCCGGAATCGGCCTCGATGACGTTGTAGCCCCACTCTTCGCACTTCTGGCGGAGCGACCAGCGCACCAGGCGCTCGTCGTCCACGATCATGATCTTTTCGGCAGGCATTCCCTTGTGTAATTTACTACGAATTACAGGAGAATGCTCTGGGGAGGGGCGGGAACCGGGACGACCACCCGCCGCGGGGCGGAAGGTGGGGATAGAGGAGCGGAATCGGGGCAGAATTAGACGGAATGCAGATAATCTGATAATCTGATTTTATGAAAGAGAACTTTATCAGCGTTACCGAAGCAGCCCGCAATTTCGCCGACTGCGTCAACCGGGCTCACTACCAAAATGTCACCTTTGTGCTGCTCAAAAATGGGGTTCCGTTTGCGCGTCTGGTGCCGGACGATGAAAGGGCCTGTTCCGGGCGCGAACTGTCTGAGGTTCTGGGCAAAACGGAATTGCCCAAGGAGACGGCTAAAGCGTGGCGGCGCGATCTGCAGGCAGCGCGTCGAGGGCTGAAGCCGCTGGCCGATAAATGGTGATCCTGCTCGATGCCGATGTGATCATTCGTGGGGAGCGGGGCAGGTTCGATCTCAGCGGATGGGTGGCATCGCTGCCCAACGATTCGTTTGCAATCGCCGCCATCACGGTAGCGGAACTCTGGCACGGGGTGGAGCGCGCTGCCGAGCCGCAAAAGTCCAAGCGTCGAAAATATCTGGAGACCGTAGTAGCTGCGCTACCCGTTATTCCCTACACCGAGCAGACCGCTTACGAACAGGCGCGTATCTGGGCGGAATTGCAGTCGGCCGGCAAGATGATCGGCGCCTACGATCTGATCGTGGCAGCCACGGCGTTGGAGTGCGGCAGCCGTGTGGCTACCTTCAACAAACGACACTTCGCGATGGTCAAGGGACTTCCAATCATCGAGCCAAAATGAGGGAGCCAAGACGAGGCAGGCACCTCGTGGGCTATCTGGCGATGGCCATTTCCAATTTTCCGGTTTCGCAAAAAGCACAGACGCGGGGCAGGGCCGATAAACCAAACTCCAGAAACTACCTCACTGCCGAGTGTAACGTTTATCACTGAACTGACGTCGCGCAATGGCGTAGATTTTAGATGGCGCAATTCTCAGCGCCGCTCCTCAGCCGAGTATGTCGCCGGGCACACGCCGGCCGGGGAGCACCACGCCGTCAGAGAAACTGGACGAATCGCTGGAAGAGTAGCTCCAGACGGCGTCGCCGAGGTGTGCATGATGTTCCACTGCAACCCGAGGCAGCAGCGGAACCGCGTTTCTGATGCCTGCGGGCTCCATCGAAGCTGGAGGGCCGAGAGCGGCATGTAGCAAAATTCATGTTCGCGCTCGCACCTCCGGAAGGAGGTTTGTAATGCCAACGGTAAGTGCTCCAACCCGAATTAAACTGCAAAACATCCTGTTTGCCACTGACTTCTCGTCATCGGCGCCAACAGTACTGTCTCACGCCCTGGACCTGGCTCGCCGTTATGACGCCAAGCTGTACACGGTACACATGCTGCCGCAGATGATGTTTGTGGAAGCTGCGCAGCCGGATCCCGACCAAATCAGGTGGGCCGCGGAGCGAAGCCTATCTGGATTGATGCGCTCCGCGTCGTTGAACGATGTCAAACACGGGGAACTGATTGAGTCCGGCGGAATTCCGGAAGTACTTGCGAAGCTCGTCCGGGAGCATGCCATTGACCTTATCGTAATCGGCACGGGCGGACGCCAGGGGCTGGGAAAGCTGCTGCTCGGCTCGGTCGCGGAAGACATCTTCCGTCACGCCGAGTGTCCGGTGCTTACGGTGGGACCGCATGCTACTCGATGGGAGATCGACGGCAACCTGCGGCACATTCTGTTTGCCACCGACTTTGGACCAGAGTCCTTGCATGGGCTTCCCTACGCCCTATCGTTGGCAGAAGAGAATCGGGCTCGTCTGACCCTGCTGCATGTGGCGCCAGAACCTCGTGTTGCTCTTCCGGAGCCAATACCCGGTGCCATGCCAGTGATAGACCCGCGCGAGGTGACAGCTTCCACGCAGCAGCGCCTGCGTGCCCTCATTCCTGAAGGCACGGAGCTTTGGCATGAGCCGGCATACATGGTGCAATTTGGCGCTCCGGCAGAGGTGATCATGAGGATTGCCGCACCGGCGGTCGATCTGGTCGTGCTGGGCGTAAAACGGCCAACTGTTTTGACCAAACACCTGAGCGAGGGCGTCGCGTACAAGGTTGTTTGCTACGCGCCATGCCCGGTGCTTTCGGTGGGTGCCTGGTACCACGTCTAACGAGTGCGAGCAGGCAACTACGAGGATTCGACAGTGTCTTGAAGGCGTCGCTCGGCCATGCTGTGTCGGCATGGTCCGACGATCTGCCAGTGTCCCGCTAGCACATAGGAGGAAGTATGGAACTTACGTTAAACACAGAGGAGTGGGAGCTTCTGTTGGAGATTCTTGGAGAGAGGCATGGTGCGCTGCTGAGAGAGATCTCACATACGGACCATCGCGAATTCAAGCTCGCACTTCGCAGGCGGGAGAAGACTCTCGAGTCGGTTATAAACCGTCTCCGAGCCATGCCACCAGCGCTGGAACCGATGGCGGAACTTCGCCGATAGACACGGCGGTTACGAGGCCGCGGCCTCAGGGGCGGGCATTTCAAAGGGCAGCAGGACCGTGAACGTGCTTCCCTTCCCTACCACGCTCGCGACTTCGATGCGGCCGTGGTGTTCTTCGACGATGCGGCGGGCCAGCGAAAGGCCGAGACCTGTGCCATTGCCCTTGGTGGTGTAGAAGGGGCGAAAGATGTGTGCCAGGTGCTGAGGCGCGATGCCTTTGCCGCTGTCGCTGACAGCCACGCTGGCGTACTGGTCCCGGGAACCGATCTCGACTCGTACTTCGCCCGCGCCTTCCATGGACTGAACTGCGTTCAGGAGAAGGTTGAGAAGGACCTGGTGAATCTGATCGCTGTCGTGCTCGACTTCGGGCAGAGCGGGGGCCTGCAGCAGTTCGATCTTGATGGGCTTGGAGAGCACCTGCTGGCGCGCGAGCATCACGGCGTGTTCCACGGTGGTGTTGAAGTTGCTGCGGCAAATCTGCGGCGGATGAGGACGCGCGGTTTCGAGAAGATCGGTGAGGATGCGGTTGATCTGGACGATTTCGAGGCGAACATCCTTGACTACGGCGCGTGCCGGGCTGGTCGCGGGGAGATCGCGGGAGATAATTTCGATGACGCCGGCGATTCCGGCGAGCGGGTTGCGTATCTCGTGGGCCAAGCCGGCGGCTAACTCTCCGAGCGTGGCCAGGTGTTCAGCGCGAGACATCTGGGTGCGATGGAGGAGATCGATTTCCTCGCGGCTCTCGCGGAGCTGGCGCATCATGTAATTGAAGTTGCGGCCGAGGTCTCCGATTTCGTCGTTGCGCCGGGCAAAGCTGACGGCAACGTCCAGATTGCCTTCACTGACCAGCGCGATTTTCTCCTGCAATTCGACCATGGGACGCTGAATGAAAAAGGCCAGGGCGCCGATCGAGACTCCGCAGATGGCGATGGCTCCGGCTCCGGCAACCATCAGTATGGCGTGGCGTTCGACGTTGCGAAACGAGACGGTCGCGAAAATGAACAGCAGCATTCCCACCAGGAGTACGAAGACCACCGGCAAGATTGCCTTGAGCTGCCAGTTGAAGCGTACGGAACTCAATGGGGAATCCTCCATCTGCTGCGAACGCTGTTTCGTCGTGGACCCCACGCCGCGGGGCCCGATACTGGCGACCTGACTGCGCTCCAACTCATCCATTGGATGAACGGGTGTCTCGGCGGATGGAGAGGGGCTAAGCATATGCGTGTAAACCGGGAAGCAGATACGTCACACCAAAGAAAGTAAACATGACCACTACAAAGCCGAAGATGGCGAAGTAGGCGGCGCGACGGCCACGCCATCCGCGAGTGATGCGCATGTGCAGATAGCCGGCGTAGACCAGCCAGGTAATTGCGGCCCAGGTTTCTTTCGGATCCCAGCTCCAGTAGGAGCCCCAGGTCTGATTCGCCCAGTAAGCTCCGGAAGCAATCATGAGAGTGAGCAGGGGGAAGGCAAGACAAATCGTTTTGTAGGTGATGCGGTCGAGGGCGTCGGCGGTGGGGAGAGAACGCTCCAGATCGGGCCGGCGCCAGAGCAGCAGGAGATAGAGGAGAGAGATGAAAACGCCGCCTACCAGGCCCGACAGTATGAATGGACTAGCGGCGAGGCTTGTCGGGAATAATCCGTCGGCGTCGAGCGATGGATAGCGGCCATCGCGGGCGCGGAGAATAAACATGACCAGCGTCATTACCTGAAGCAGAATACTGAGGAAGACGGCCCGGTTGGCGATCGCCAGGAAGCTGTCGTCATTTTTAAAGCGCGCCCAGGCGTAAAAGAAGAGCGGGGAGACCACCACTAAAAGCGTCAGCGCCATCAGCCAGCCGAGGTCGGGAACGGTGACGAACAAACGCACACCCTTGGAGAGGAAAACTTCCGATTTCGATTCGGGATTCCAGGCGACCAGATTCAGTGCGCCGCCCTTCTCGAAGCGCGTCAGAACGATACCGGCGTAAATGGCCAAGGTGCTGGCGCTGGTTACGGCGAGGACGGTATCGGTCTTCAGACTGTCTTGGATCAGGAACATCATGGCCAGAGCAAAACTGAGGGCGCAGGCGGCGTAGGCCAGCATGGCCAGAGTCACGTGGACGTGGAGCCAGGTCGACTGCAGCGCGGGAACTAGAGGATGGACTTCGGTGCGCAGCAATTGCATAAGCACGACGCCTACGATTGCCACCGGCATGGTCACCGTGCCAATCACCTTGACGCCGTATTTTTTTTCGGCGACCAAGGTGAGCACGGCGAGCGTCCAGACAAAGCTGAGGAGCATCTCGTAAACGCTCGAAAACGGGGCGTGTCCGGACTCATACCAGCGATGGGCGATAGCTCCGGTATTGCCGAGCAACCCGAGCCAGGTGGAGAACGATGCGAACTTCAAATACGACTGCGTGCCGGTGACTCCGAAGCCGAGGTATAGGGCGCCGGCTCCGGCATAGAAAATCAGCGTGGCAAAGAGCAGATTGTTTTCGTTCAGAAGATTGCCGCTCTTGACCACGTTCAGAAATGCCATGAAGAGCAGGAACGCAATGGCCAACCCCACCAGCACAATCAGGGTCATGCCAGTTGCCGGCTGCTGCTGCTCTACTTTTGCTCGTGCCATTACCATCCTCCAATAAGTTGGTTCCGTTTGGCGTTTGGCGTTAGTTCGCCACGCCGGTCGCTACGCGCACGCTGGGAGAGCTGCTCGGAGCGGTCTTCAGGTCGGCTTCGATCAACGTCACCAGATGATTGAAGCGCTGCTCAAAGGCGTCACGGTTGCGGTTCGCGCTGCCGCCGATCCAGAGCGAGCACTTGCCAGTTTTCTCGTCGCGAACCGGTACCACCCAAAATCGCATGTGAATCACGTAGAACACGAAAGCCAATCCAATGCCCATCAGCACCACACCGGACCAGACTCCCCACTGTCCGGGCTCGTGCGAAACCTGCAAACCCGTGTAGTGGCCCATCTTCAAATCGACCGGCTGGAATTGATAGGGTGACTTCGAGTTGTCGGCGACGTCGTCCATCTGAGGCAGCCACACGTCGAAGTCCTTTCCGGCGCTTTTTGAAGTCACCACCAGGTGGGCTGCAGGATTTTCCAAGTAGTTCGACTTTTTGTAGACTTGGCCGTCACGAACCGCAAAGTCGGGGAAAAATTCAGCGAAACGCACCGTGGTATCGGCGTCGAGGGTAGCGCTGTCGTTCAGCGCGAATCCGATTTCCTGCTTCTCGCCAGAACCTTTGCTCGGAGTCGCGACCAGACTGAACTTCTCGACTTTGCCGTTCGAACCGTAACTCGCCTGGTAAAAGCGCACGCCGTTGTAGAGAAGCGGGTCATTCACAACAATTTCTTTTTTCTGCACATCGTGCCCGGCCGCGACCACGGCAAGCTTCGACCACCATTTCTTCGGAGTGCCGTCCTGGTAGTTTTCCTGACCGGCGGCATCGCAGCGAACGGCAAAGGGGAGGTTGCGCGTGCTGCCGTCGTGCAATTCGATGACGCTCGAGGTCTGCCCCTCATTCAGACTGAGATAGCCGCTCCAGCCCCAGATGCCGTCGACGATCGTGCCAAAGAAAATCAGCAGGAGGCTGGCGTGGACGATGTACACGGCGAGCTCGGAGATGCGGTGGCGCTCGCAGAAAATTCCGAATTGGTCTTCGCGGGAGTCTTTAGGAATGACGCGCTCGGGCTTGAAGCCCATGCTATGCAGCGCACGCTCCGCCGCCACTAATCCCGATTCTTCGTCGACGATAGCCAGCGATTTCTGCGGATGTAATGCGCGGCGGAAGCTTGAGTCGGGGTATTTGTAAGGCCGCGAAAAATAACGCCACGCGTTGGGGAAACGATCGATGGAAGCGGCCACGATGCAGATGCTAACCAGCAACAGCAGTCCGAGGAACCACCAGGCGTGAAATACGTTGGTCAACCCGAGGGCGTCCAGTACGCGAAGCGCTTGGGGGGTATAGGCGCGTTGCATCTCGTCGGCCTCGGTGGCCGGACGCTGCAGCACGACGGTTCCGGCGGCCGCGAGGATCACGACGAGGATCAAGAGCACGACGCCGGTCTGAATCGAAGCAAAGGTGCGCCACGTTTTGTGGGCAACTGCACGAAAATCTAGGGCCATATCCTCCCCCACTCCCGGGCTTCAAATGCAACTAGGACGCCAGACGAGATGTGGCTTGTAAGCAGCACATTTAATGTGACTTAGAAAATAGGCGACGATCGCGCTCGACGCTGTTTAGGGCTAATTCGCGCATTCCAACCCAGTTCGGCGGGGATTTCACACATCACAATCGGGTGGTGACCGCTCTCACAAACCCTTGTGACGGCAGGGAAAAGGCGGTTAAGGGGCGTAAGCGGCTTTCGGCTTGGGGCATTTCACCGACGATGCTGTGGCAGAAGGCCCATTCGCGGTCCATAATTGGAATTAAAATCTTCGTCGTTGGGTCGCGTGATGTTTTTTAAAGCGCTTTTGTACAGTTGCTTACGTGGAGGCCGTAATCGGCAACAGTTCTTTTGTGATACGGCCACGTTCGTGCACACGTAGACACTTGGAGGCCGTGTGAGATTGCTCCCCCGTCGCATAAGGTTCCGTAATGAGATCGCAAGTCAAGGCGACCGCCCTCTTTTTGTTATTGTTTTGATTTTGTTTGCGCTGCTTGCGCTCCTGATTTCGCGCTCCGCAGCCGCGGTTCACCCCGTTCCTTTGGATAAAAACATCGACGGGGCCAAGTGCCTCGAATGCCACGAAGACAAGTCGAAGGGCAAGTTCGTCCATTCCGCCATCGCGATGGGTTGCCTGAGCTGCCATCAAGTCCGGACCAACAGAGATGTGACGCACGTGACCCTCATCACCGCCGTTCCGTACAAAGTCTGCCTGAGCTGCCACGAAGATAAGGACGCGACCAAGATCAAGGGGCACGTGCATCCGCCGGCAGTTCGCGATTGCCTGACCTGCCACAATCCGCATACGTCCGACAACAAGAACCAGTTGTTGAAGGCGGAATCGGGCGACAAGAAGGACAATCTCTGCCTCACCTGCCACAACGTTGGAACCGCGGATCCCGGAAAGAACGGCAGCCGCCACGCCGCGCTCGACCTGGGCTGCGACACTTGTCACACCACGCATAAGACCGGTGAAGTCGGAAAGGCTGAGTTCGATTTCCATTTGACCAAAGCGGCGCCCGCGCTCTGCATCGATTGCCACGATCCAAAAGATGCAGCGCTGCAAAAGGCGCACCAGAACCAGCCCTTTGAAAAAGCCAATTGCCTTAGCTGCCACGATCCGCATGAGTCAGCCGCTCCGAAGCTGATGGCCAAGTTCCTGCATCCACCGTTTGCTGACAAAGACGGATGCAGCACCTGCCACGCTCCGGCCAAAGACGGCAAGGTTGTCCTGACGCAGGCCAACGTCAAGGATCTTTGCGTCACCTGTCACTCCGACAAGGCCGAGTTAATCGAGAAGGCGAAGGTTCAGCATCCCGGTGCCGCTGGCGATTGCACCGATTGCCATAGTCCGCATGCCAGTTCCCAACCTGGGCTTCCCAAAACCAGCGCGGTTGATATTTGTCTGGGTTGTCACAGTGATATCGCCGACCTCGCGAAGAAACCGGTGCATCACCAGCCGGCGTTCACCCAAGGATGCGCCACCTGTCATGAGCCGCACGGCGGCAATAACGATCATTTACTGCGCGCAACCGGAAACGCTCTTTGCCTGGAGTGCCACGGAACGGATACGGAGCCGCAGAAACTGCCCGCCGAACATTTAATAACCATCTTCGATGGCAAGGTGAGGTTGCCCGAGGACTACTTCCCGAAGAATAAGACCGTGACTCTGGGCCTGAAATATGGACTGGGCCATCCGGTGGAGGGTCACCCGGTCGGAGACGTGATGGATCCGGCAAACATTCACAAGGTCGTTAAACACCTGGCTTGCCTGAGCTGCCATCAGCCGCACGCTTCGGCGCAACCCGACTTGCTCGTGAAGGACCAGCGGAACAGTATGGCTTTCTGCGATAACTGCCACCGGAATCGAGTCAACATGCGGGATACCACATCGGGAAATTAGAACAGGAGACTAGAAATATGTTCGCGCTTTCACTCAAATTGAATCGCCACCGCGGAGCGGTGGTGGCGCTCGTTATCCTGCTGGCTGTGGTACTGGCATCGCCGGCGTTGATGTACGGCAGTGACAAGAAGAAGAAAGCCGGCACCCCTCCGCCCGCCGCCCCTCCGAAATTGGACATCGATACGTCCAAGCTGGTTTGGCCGAACCCGCCCAACATCGCACGCGTCCGCTGGCTAGACTACTACACCGGAATGAAAATAGACCGCTCCCCAGCCCCAACCACCAAGAAAAAACAGAGTTGGATGGATCGCGTGGCCGGGACCAAGCAGGAAGATAATACTGACAAGCTCAAGACCTTCCCCTGGCAGTTTATTGGCCCCTATGGTCTCGCAATCGACTCGAAAGGACTGGTGTATGTGGCCGATCAAAGAGTAGGGGCGGTCTTCATCATTAACACCGAGGCCCACGACGCCACGCTCATCAAGAACGGCGCGGACGCCCATTTCGGCTGGATTAATGGCGTGGCCATCGACGATGGCGACCGCCTTTTCGTCTCCGATGGCAAGATGCGCCGGGTTCTCATTTTCAATCCCAAACACCAAATCGAGGGCCAGATCGCCGAGGGATTGATAGACCCGGTGGGACTGGCGATCGACAACGAAAACCGATTTCTCTATGTTGTCGACGAGCAGGCGGATCAGGTGCTCGTGTATGACGCCGACAGCCTTAAACTGCTCCGTAAAATCGGGACCGCAGTGCCTCCCGCCAAGAAGCACACTCTGACCACACCTGGCGACTTCAGTGCGCCAACCAATGTTGCGGTCGACCACGACGGCAATGTCTACGTCACGGACACCTTGAATGACCGCGTCGAGATCTTCGATGCCGAAGGTAATTTCATCAGCACTTTCGGCAAACCCGGCGATGGTCCGGGATACTTCGCCCGCCCCAAGGGCATCGCCATCGATTGCGATGGCCACATCTGGGTGGCCGACCAGATGCAGGACCGCGTCATGGTATTCAACCGCGAAGGGCAACTTCTGACCTATATCGGCGACACCCACGCCAACGGACCCGGCCAGTTCAAAGCGCTGGTTGCGATCGCCATTGACAAGCAGAATCGCGTGTTTACCACCGAACAGTATCCGGGCCGCATGCAGATGTTCCGCTACATAACCGAAGACGAGGCGGCTAAAGAGAGAGCGAAGCGCGCCGCGGATGCCGAGAAAACCGCAGATGCGCACCGGGGAGTATCGTCGGATACGTCCAAACCTGACGCGGCTGCGCCCGCTCCGAAACCGGCGGATACGCCGGCACCGAAGCCCGTCGAGGCGCCGCCAAGCCATTGATGAACCCACTAATAATCAGACCAACTCTGCTTGGTCTGGCTGGCGCGTTCATAATTGCTCTGCGCTGGTTCTACATGCGGAAGACTGTCTCGCCCTGGACGCTGGCGCCGGCGCCCCTGTGTGTTGCTTATGTCTTCTTCCGCGCATGGATCTTCGGTCGACAATCGGCAGGCTCCTGGTACACCTTTGACCTTTACACCCTTTCTGCCGACTTGAGTTTTGGTTTCAACCCCAGCCTGTGGTGCAACCGATGGGTGGAGCGCCTCGGTTGGTACCCAATGGTCAGCGTGGTCTACGAAAGCCTGGTGCTGGCCATCGCCTCCACCTACGCCCTGTCTCTTGGACGCCGCGGCCAGCCCGCCCGGGTCTTCGCCGTCATGCTGCTCGCTGGAATCGTGGGAATCCAGGCCTACCGCCTGCTTCCCGCCTGCGGCCCCGTTTATCTTCTCGGTTCGGAATGCTTCCTCGGCGAGGTGCCCGCAAGTTGCGCTACCGTTGCCGCTGCCGATCTGCGCCCGGTCGCGCTCGACCCGTCATTCCCGCGCAACGCCATGCCCTCGCTCCATGTCGCATGGGCTCTGCTCGTCTACTGGACCATCAACCGCTCCTCGCGCTGGCGCTGGCTCGCGCTCGCCTACTTTGTCTTGACCGCTCTCGCCACGCTCGCTGGCGGCGAACATTATCTTGTGGATCTGGTCGCCGCGGTTCCCTTTGCGCTCGCCATGTGGGCCGTTTGTTGCCCTCTCAACTGGAATCCGCAACGCGTCCTCACCATCCTCGGCAGTGTCCTGGCGCTTCTCCTCTGGATCGGTGTCATTCGATTCTTCCCGGCTCTGCTCCGGTCTTTTGCAATTCTTCCCTGGCTGCTGTCGGCTCTACTGGTGGGCATCTCGATCATCGCCTTCTGGCGCCTTCGCCAGTCATTCGCGGGTTGATCGCCCAATCTGCTCCCGGTGACATTTGTCACAGTCACACGAGGAGCACGTCACTGACCCCGGCCATCCTAGAAGTTTTAACTGCCCTTGGACGGGAGACGCCACGTGGAACTGCGATTCGGACTGTTGCAAAACACCATATGCCGGGCGCTAACTTGCGTGCGTCTTTTCACCACACCGCTGGGGCAGAAAGCCCAGCACAACGTGGTTTATACCGCCCGCAAGGACGAGTCTTCGCACTTTTGTAATTGTAAGTCGCTATTATTCAGTTACTTACAAAACATGCACAGACTCGCCACATCCCCACGTACTACGGTTATTCTCGTGCATTAACTGACAGTGGAGATTCAAGAAGCACCTCCACAGTTTCGTGGTAATCGAGAGTTCCGGAAAAGCACCAAAGCACCAAAGAGAGCGGTAAAAAGTAACAAAAAAAACGCTTCATCATAAATCCTTAAGGAGAATGTATGAAAAAGAGTCTGGTAATCATGTTGTTGGTTCTGGCAGTGGCGTCGTTCGCCGCCGCCCAGACCTACGCGCCAACGCAAGACGTCCTTGGCGCCCACCTCAATTACGGTCGTGGTTGCGCAGCCTGTCACGCACCACACAGCGGCGCATGGGGCAACGGCGCCAACAAATCCGGCGATAGGACTGCCGGCGAATCGATCCTGTGGGGCCAAGATGTAGGCGCTCTGTTCACCCAAACCATCATCACTGGCAGCACCAACGGATCCACGGGCTACACCGAAGTTCTGCCGTCCTCGATGGCCGCTGGAACTCCCGATGTGAACGGCCTGATCACCTGCCTTAGCTGCCACGACGGCAACCTGGCGAAGGGCGCCATGATGAAGAACGCGGTCTATGAGACGCTGCCCTCCACTTACGGCACCTTCAACACGATTCCGACCCTGTTGGGCAACAACGGCGACAACGCCGCTGCTTATCTGTCGACCCACCCGGTGGGCCTGAACGCCGCCGTGGCTTGCGGTGGACAGTGGAATTGGGATTGCACCGAGACCAACGGAAGCATCAGCATGAACGGCCCGAACTCCTCCCAATTCGTGAAAAACTACGGCTTCTTCGTGGCCCTCAGCGCGTACAACAACACCGCTGTGGTTACCTGCACGAGCTGCCACAACCAGCACATCATGAACGTTGTCGCCGTCACGAGCAAGAAGAGCGGCGTGACCCCTGGCACCTACAAGACGATGTTCTTCATGATCGGCCCATACGATCCGGCCAACACCGCCAACAACTCAAACTCGGCCGCGCAATTCTGCCGCCAGTGCCACGGTGGCGAAGCGAACGAGTCCAACGGAAGCTACGTCATCCCGACAGTGTTCTAAGTTTGTCGGCAAGCACACAAGGGGGAGAGGAACAACTCTCCCCTTTTTTTTGACCCCGAATTGGGTGAACTCGCAGTCAGCTTTGAGTTAGGATGGCCTTATGAAACACCAATTGACAGTCTGCGCCCTGGTTCTGGCGGCGCTTTCAACCGCGGCGGCAACGGCCCAGCAAATGACGGTCTCGCATACGCCGACCGCAGCGGCAACACAACCGGCAACGTCCAGCGCCTTGGTTCAACCTACGGGAAGGCCAGTAGCGCGAGTCAACGGAACGGTGCTGACCGATCGTGATTTGCAGCGCGAGATGTACAGCTTGTTTCCCTACGCCGCCCAGCACAATGGCCAGGTACCACCGGAGTTAGCGCCCGGGATCCGCCAGGGCGCCCTGAAAATGCTTGTCTTCGAAGAACTCTTGTATCAGGAGGCGGTGCGACGCCAGATCACGGTGCCGGCAGCGAAGCTGCAGAAGGCGCAAGCGGACTTCCGCGCTCAATTCCAGAGCCCCGCTGCGTATCGGCAGTTTCTGAATGAGGAGTTCAAGGGTTCGGACAAGGCGCTGGCTGAGAAAATCCGGCGCTCGCTGTTGATTGAAGCCATGCTCAAGTCCGAAGTGGACAATAAATCCACCGTGACCTTGGCCGAGGCGAAGGCCTACTATGACAAGAACCCGGCCCGCTTTGAGTATCCGGAGTCCTTTGCCTTTCAGACCATCTCCTTTCTGCCCCCGGACAAGGCGACACCGGCCAATCTAAAAGAACTGCGGAAGCGCGCCGAGGATGGGTTGAAGCAGGCCAAAGCCACCAACAGCTACGAGCAGTTTGGCATGTTGGCGGAGAAGATCTCGGAAGACGATTACCGGGTGATGATGGGCGATCATAGAGCCGTGGAGCGGGCGAAACTGGCTCCCGAGGTGGTGCAGGCGCTTCTGGCCACGAAAGAGGGCGGGGTCACCGAGATTATTCAGCTTGAACAGGCATACACGATCGTGCGGCTCAACAAGCACATCCCAGCCGGAAAGCGGACGTTCGCCGAGGTGAAGGACCAGCTACAGAAAGATCTACAGAAGAGAAAGCTGGAAGAAGTAAGGGCATCGCTGGATCAACGGCTACGCAAGACGGCCAAGGTGGAAGAGTTGTAGGAGTCAGCCTTCGGCTGTCAGCTATCAGTTCGTCATTGCTGCCGGCACTTTCCGACTCTGCTCGCGATGACTACCAGGACTTGACCGTAAAGACGCCGTGTCTGTACGGTTAAGCTACTTTAGGTTCTGTCTGGCGCTGGCATTTCGTGCGCCAAATACCTTGCCAGCCTGGTTTTAGCTGGGTTATATCGCACAGAGCTGGCCTCAACGACACCCGCCAACGGCATATCATCTCCTTTATTATCAATTGCTTAATTCACTTTCTCTTTTGGCTTAGAACGTGCCCTTCCATAAGGGAAGAAGTGATTGGCGCTCTGCCAGAATTGCGCCGTCGCTGCGGTTTCGACAACTAGAAGTGGGTGTCTAGTGATGGGTACGCTCCGAAATGCGGCGTTTGTGGTGCTGGCGCTCCTCCTCATCCTCTTGGGGCTGCCGGCTACAGCTCAGCTCAAATTCGGCGAACTGAGTTCGGACATGACCGGCACCCTATCTACCGGATACACGGGAACCTATGGCAATCTGATTGACTCCGATCACAGCCTGACTTTTGGCGGAACGGGAACGCTGTCCGGGTTTTATTACAATCCCAATTTTGTTTCGTTCGCGGTTTCACCCTACCTGAACCAGGCGCGTGACAATTCGTCTTATCAGTCGATTTCGAACGCCAGCGGCGTCAATTTCACCAGCCAGATTTTCAGCGGCAGCCATTTTCCCGGAGCTATCAGTTACGCCAAAGCTTATAACAGCGAAGGGACCTTCGCGGTTCCCGGCGTGGCGAACTACACCTCCCACGGCGACAGTCAAACGTTTGCTGTCAACTGGGCGGAAACCCTGCCGGGCCTGCCCACCCTTTCCGCCAACTTCCAGATGGGGAATAACCAGTATTCGATCTACGGATCGAACGACAACGGGGAGTCGAGCAATCGTTCGTTCGCGCTCCGATCGTCATACAGGCTAAAAGGTTTCAGCCTGGGGGCGTACTTCTCGGACGGAGAATCGCATTCCGAAATACCGGAAGTCCTCCAAGGCTCCACGCAGACCGAGTCATCGAATGGCGGCGGCCACGGCTTCGGCTTTGGCGTCGGGCACGCTTTGCCTTTCCACGGAGGATTTTCCGCTAATTTCAACCGCTCCGATGTCGACACCAGCTTTGCCGGCTTCAGCTACAGCGGTACGGTTGACACCTACGACGCGAGCGCCTCATTTCAGCCAACGCAAAAATCTCACTTTTCGATCGCCACGGACTATTCCGACAATCTGACGGCGAGCCTGTATCAGGCGGTCGCCGGCGCAGGCGGCGTGGCGACGCCAACTTCATTAGGTGCAGAATCGCGCAGTTTTGACCTGATCGCCAACGCCACCTATGCGATTCGGAATAGCCTGGGGTCGGAGGTTTCGGCCGACCATCGCGAACAATTCTATCTTGGTAAAGACTACAGCGCCGATTCGTTCGGTGCGGGACTGACCTATACGCGAACCTTGCTGGGCGGAAATCTTAACGCAGCGGGAAGCATCACGGACAGCATCACCAGCACCTCAATCGGGAACACAATGGGGTTCACCGGCACGGTGAACTATAACAAGAGATTCGATGGCTGGACGGCCGGCTCATATTTCAGCTATGCGCAGAATGTGCAGACGCTGCTGATCACCTATATGTCCTCCTCTTACGGATACGGCGGCAACTTGAGGCGCCGCTGGGGAAGATTTGGATGGAGCGCAGGAGCGAACGCCAGCAGAACAGGCTTGACCGAGCAGGCAGGAACGACGAGCAGCAGCGAGAATTTCAACAGTTCGATAGGCTACGGCCAGTGGGCAAATCTCATTGCGTCGTACTCCAAGTCGAACGGAAATGCAATTCAGACCGGCGCCGGGTTGGCGGTCATGCCGACGCCACAACCGGTTCTGGATCCGAATGATCTTATCCTGTTTCGAGGCGAGAGTTATTCGTTTGGCCTAGCCAGCAACCCAATGCGCCGTTTAACCGTCGCGGCGACTTTTTCCAGAGCCCTGGGGAGCAGCGACGTGGTGGGGGTAAGCTCCTCGAACAATACGGAGCAGTTCAGCACGCTTTTAAATTACCAATTCCGTAAAATGTACCTGGTAGGCGGATACAGCAGGCTGGTGCAGGGGTTTAGTGCGTCATCGACCCCGCAGGAGAATGTATCATCGTTCTACATAGGTATAACCCGATGGTTCAACTTCTTCTAGAATCGGCTGCGGGAACTAAGCTCTCAGCAAGCAAGATCAACGGTGAAAAGCGATGCGGAACGCGCGCGGTTTGAGATGGGTCGCTGTCGTGCTGCCCGTTCTTCTGCTCGGGATTCCGAGCCCGGCCTCGCGGCGACTCAAAACCACTGCCGTTGAACCCGGACCTCCGGTGCTGGAACTGGAGGGAGGGCGCAAGCTGATCTACGAACGCAGCTTCGGCTCGGAACGCGAGGTAAAGCCGAAGCGCGGCTTCTGGAACCGGTTGGTGGACATCGTAGCGGGTGAGCCGGAATTCAAGAATCTGGTCCGGCCCTACGGTATCGCAGTCGACTCCCACGGGCGCATCATCGTCACCGATCCCGGGGCGGGCGGGGTTCACATCTTCGATTTCGCGCAACAGAAGTACAAGTTTATCGAGCGCCGCGAGAAAGGGAAGGACCCCATGCTGGGGCCGCAGTGCGTCGCGGTCGATGCCCAGGACAACATCTATGTGACGGATTCGGAGACGGGGAAGATCTTCGTGTTTAGTTCCGGCGGAAAGTATGAGCGCGCGATTGGAAGCATCAAAGGTGGTGAGGGCTATTTTAAGCGTCCCACCGGAATCGCGGTCGATTCCGCGACGCAACGCATCTACGTGACCGACACGCTGCGCCATAAGATTTTCATGATGGATATGCAGGGCAACATCCTGCAAGAGATCGGGAGAAGGGGCGAGGGAGACGTCGAGTTCAATTTTCCCACCGAGCTGCGGCTGGATGGCGATAGCCTGATCGTGGTCGACGCGATGAATTTCCGGATACAAGTGCTGGACCGGTCGGGAGCGTTCCGATACGCCATCGGAAAAATCGGCGACACCAGCGGAGATATGTTTCGTCCGAAGGGGATCGGAGTCGACTCGGAAGGGGATTTGTATATCGTCGACGGTCTCTGGGGAGCGGTGCAGGTATTCAATCGCCAGGGAGAGCTGCTCTACTACTTCGGGGCGCGAGGCACACAGGCGGGAGAATTTCAATTGCCGACGGGATTATTCATCGACCGTGAAGACCGGATATTCGTAGTGGATTCCTATAATCGCCGCATCCAGGTGTTTCATTATTTCGGGTTGAAGAAGCCGTCCAGGGAAGGGATGTAGTGAGGGCCAAATTCTCATACGTCTGCTTGATGATTGTGCTGGCAGCAGGGACTCTGCTCGCTCAGTTCACAGGCGACGTAATCGGCTTGCACGATCTCCAACCAGGCAGCAAGTCGCCCATCACCGGCGCCCGTCCTGATTTCTGCATGTATTGCCACGAGCCGCACAATGGTGTCGGAGGGCGGACACCGTTATGGAATCAGAAGCTCACGGTGCAGAGCTATAGTCTGTACACCAGCGATACCGAGAAGAATCGCGGAACCCAGCCGAAGATGGGATCCGACAGCAACCTCTGCCTCTCTTGTCATGACGGGACCGTGGGGGTGGGAAACACCGCGGCCTATGGTCAGATCACCATGTACGGATCGATGTACAGCTACGACGTGTTTGGATCGAACCTGCAGCCGTCGCATCCGTTTTCTTTGGCGTTGCCGCTGAAAGATAACGTCGACTTGATTGCGTCGTTAGCCTCCAAAGGTCTCACCGGAGACCCGCTCGGACTTGTTCGTCTTATCAATGGCAATGTGGAATGCACGTCCTGTCATAACCCTCATGTGCAGTACAAGGATTTGATTTCGCAGAATTTTCTCGTCCGCGACAGTTCGAAGGGCCAGATGTGCCTGGCCTGCCACGATCCGACCCGGCAAATGGCCGGCAAAGTGAACCCTCTTGCAGACTGGGCCACGAGCGCCCACGCCCTCGTGCAGAACAAGATTTCTCCTCAAGCGAATGTCGGAAGTTACACCACTGTGGCGCAAGATGCGTGCATTTCGTGCCACACCCCGCACAACGCTCAAGGGTCAGCACGACTTTTGCGCGGACCCAACGAACAGGATTGCATCGCCTGCCATAATGGCGGCGCGAACCTTACGCCCGCACCGCCCAATGTATTCGCCGAGTACGCTTCTCCCAAGATCGGCCACCCTTTCCCGACGACGACGAATCCGCATGACGCCGCCGAGAGCACGCTGCTGAATAACAACCGCCACGCGACATGTGTGGATTGCCACAATGGCCATGGGTCCGCTCAAGTGATGGTATTTCCACCGCCTCCGTTGGTCCGTATTTCTCAGAAGGACACAACCGGAATCAGCGCCACCGATGGAATATCCGTGGTTGACCCCGTGGTTAATCAATATGAGAATTGCTTCCGATGTCATGGAAGCAGCTCCGGTAAGACCGTTCGCCCCATCTACGGTTACCTCCCCGTGCGCGCAGCTTCTGCCGGAGATCCCTTAAATATCATTCCGCAATTCGCGGTCAGCGCCACTTCAAGCCATCCCGTCACCCACACGAGCAACAGTTCCCTGTCGCAGCCCAGCCTGCTGCCGAACATGTTGAATCTCGACGGCCAGACGCAAGGGCGCGTTATGGGGAGCCAGATCTTCTGCACCGACTGCCACAACAGCGACGACAATCGCGAGTTCGGAGGCGCGGGCCCCAACGGTCCGCACGGCTCCAAGTGGACTCACATTCTGGAACGCCGATACGAATTCAGTCAGGCCATCGCGCCGGGTCAGTTGATCACGAATCTATTTCGCAACCCCGATCTCAGCGTGAACGGACCTTACGCGCTGTGCGGAAAGTGCCACAGTCTGAGCAATATCATGACGAACTCCAGCTTCAGCCAGCACCAGAGCCACATCAACGCGGGATTTACCTGTTCGACATGTCACACCGCACACGGTATAGGAGGCGCAGACCCGAATCTCAGTGGCCAGCGCTTGGTGAATTTTGACGTCAATGTGGTTGCCCAGAATGGAGCCGCACCCATCACTTATAACCGCGCGACCAATACCTGCGTGTTGGCCTGTCACGAGACCGCGCATAACCCAAACGGCTCCGTTTCGGCCCATGCTTCGCGTCCAATTGTGGGAAATCCCCTAAAGAAGTAGGAAACCGTTGTGAAGGTGATGTCGCCGTCATGGTAGACGACTTGCTTATCGAACGTGCAGAGGCTAAGAGAGGTGTTTATCTCGGATCCTTTTCGCTTCGCCTCGCCTCAGGGGGCAGGGTGAATACCTTACGGATTCGGCAGATTGTTAGCTATCCTGATCCTTCGCATGAAATCTTCGGTTTTTTCAACTGTGTGCATTTGTTGCAATTCGGCTCGGTGGAGCGGATCATCCTCCGCTAGCTCTTTTGCAGTCTCACATTCAGCAATCGCTGCGTAGGGTTGGCCGCTCCTTGCAAGAAGCTCGCACCGAGTTAGATGTGTATACGGACTCTTTGGTACGAGTGCAACCGCATCATTGGCGTACAAAAGGGCGACATCGAGTGGTTCATTCCCTACTATGGCCGTTCGCCATGCACTCATGCCGGCTGCGGCGGTTGTATCGAAATCAGAGCGGCTCCGGCCCTTGGCCGCACAATCCCTCTTGTTTAGCTGACGGGCAGACGTCTGTCTGTGAGAGAACTCACACTAACAAGCGCTGCCAACGGGCAATGGACCCCAAAATTGGACGATGCGCCTAGAATTGCTAACGGCAAAGACGACGCAGATCACAAGAACGCCCATGAACGGTACACCGTGCTGCGGATAATAAGCAGCGAAAACGCAGGAACATAGGATTGTTGCGAAGGCTCCCATGGCGAGTGCCACGACTGCGCCATCGCGCAAAAGATGCTCGCGATCCCGGCCCAGCAGCAGCACCACTGGACTAAACAGGACGTATGCCAAAAGTACCACGTAACTGGCCGTGAGCACGGGGGCCTCCAAGCGATTGATCCAGACGGTAACCCAATAAAGAGAAGTGTGACGAACGACGCTGCCCCCCTCGGGAGCATGGGGGTCCGCTGTCTCAGATGGGCTTGGCGGCTGATAGCTGTAGTCCAAAGTGTCGCTAGCGAAGTTGTTCAGGACATTGTGCAGGTAGAGCGCGGGATGCTTCTTCGCAAGCTTCCAAGAGACGTGGCCGAGATAGTCCCAGAGGTCCACTGGTTCGACTACGACCATTGGTTTGTTTATGCCGAGATGACGATCCAACCAATTGCGGGCCTTGATTACCAAAGCGTTCTCAGGACGATTCACTCTGGGGAGATGGATCGGCAGCAAGCCGAGCTGCCATGCCGTTGAAAGATCACCATTATCGAAGGCAACCCAGACGTGATGCCGGCAAATATGCCCGTTGCCGTTCCTTAGGAGATAGCTCCGCCACAAAATCGCGCCCACAACCTGATCTTCGGTATCCACAAGGTTAAACATGTTGTAGACGGATTCGGTTCTTGTCAGTCCGTTGAGCGTGTTGATGCGAAACTGTCCGAAACTAACCAGGTTCCAGCTCATCCAGCAGAGCACAAGAGGAACTGTAGAAATAACCAGCAGCAACGCCATCTTAGTCAATGAGCCAGCAGCCAACTTCATACCAGGCAAATAGCAGCACCGCAGAGCAAGAACCGCCAATACGAAGGTGATTGCGAGGAAAAAAACTAGATTCTCGGGCCGCGTCAGGATAGCTAAGCCGAAGCACGCCCCATCCAGCAAGGCCATCGATGTAAAACTTGTGCCGTTATTTACTGATCGCATGCAGCGAAGGAAAAGCCAGGTTCCTAGCATCAGAAAGAAAAGCGACAGTAGTTCCGACAAGACGAACAGTTCGAAGAGGCAAATGGCACCGACCAACGCAAAACATATCGCGCCGGCAAGGGCAAGCTTGGGGCGCACCGCCAAGGCACGCAACGAGAAGTACACGAGGAGTGCAGCTAACAGGCCCAGGAGACATTGCAAGCGGACAGCCAGATATTGCGAAGGCGCGCCCATTCCTCCAATCGCCGGAGCGTCACCGGCCAAACGTTGCACGAGTCCAAGAAAGAGCGAATATATCGGTGTACGCTTTGCGGTGGAATAGGTGTGGAGGGTCCAAAAATAGAACATGTCCGAATAATTCGGACTATCCCCAGACCAGAAGGGCTTGTACGTTACCTGGTAGAGTAGACGAAACGCGGCACCGCACGCGAGAATAGTAGCGACATGGAAAATGTAAGTGCGCCGATCTGATCGAACCCAACTGTATGTTGTCGGCAACGCCTCCGTCTGTAGCGCGGCAGTTTCGGCGGTATCAACCATGCGCACTCCCTGCAGTTTAATCTGTGTGAGTAAAGTAGCCGCACGCCACACGCGAGTATGTGAGAGAGATCACACAGGGAGGTGCGGCACCCGCAAATAGCTCCATTCGTTTCGGTCGTTATTGGTCCCCCACATTACCAGTTTTTTGGACGCGCGGTATGAACTCCACGACTATGATTCCCTCGAACACCCCTAACTTGCGGACGTTGTGCGTTGGTGAAGCACTATCCGCGAGCCAGTCGAGAGTTTTAGCCGAAGGCCCAAAGGCGACGAAAACAAAACGCTGTTTCCGCATCGCGGCATCCAGCAGAAATCTCGAAGCGACTCGAATCGCCTCGTCATTGAGCGCCCGTGGTAGCCCCACAACCGGGACGCTGAGTTGGTAATAAGTGAGCGGTGCGAAAAGGCCGCTGTCCTTCACGGCTGCACCGACTGGCATGTGCACGACGTCGGCTTCCGGAAAATCGCTACAAATCAGCACGGGAGCTCCGTCAGCAGAAGCGTTCTTCTCAACAAATTCCAAGGCGTATTTCCACGTGTAGCCGTGGAGTTTGGAAAACGGGGAAGTGAAGGACGAATAAGTGGCAGCCGCAACCACGGCCACGCAGAACAGCAATCGCAGAACGCGGGAATCAATTCGACTGACCAGCCAACCCCAGCAGAGCGCGATTCCTGGAATTGCGACCAGCCGATAGCGGTAGGCAAAAACGTGGATCGGCGTTTCCACGCTTGCGACATAGAGAACCAGAATCGGGGTGAGGGCCAACGATGTGCAAAGCACGATACGCCAACCCTCCAAACGGGTCTGCAGATCAAGTCGCCGGGTCGCAGCGGCAACAAGAATGGCGCCAACGAAGACCCCCACCAACCACACTGGCGCGAGCGTCCATAGTAGATCCGCCAGCGTCGGAGCGTCCTCGAAAACGTGGGTGCCCTTGGTCTGGAACATCCGTTGCAACACAGAAATCACCGGCAGCAAAGCTAAAGCAAAGGCGGCGAACGCAGCGCCGGCTTGTCGCCATAAGGTCTTGCGGTCGCCAACCTTGATCGCGAAAAAGCAAATGGCGAGGGCCGGTATGATGATAACGAATAGGAACTGGAAGTAACCAATCAATGCTGTCGAGAGGCCGAACAAGGCCGCCAGCCAGTTCGAGTGGTTATGCCGTAAGTGAACCAAGGCAAGAATAGAGGCGTTGATGGTCAGGACGGCGAACGCGTACGGCCGAACGTCAATGGCCGCAAAAACGACAACGGGATGAAGGCAGAAGACTACAGCGGCGATGACGGCAACATCGCGGTCGAACAGTTCCCGCGCGGCAAGGTATAACAGATAAACCGCCGCAAACATGGCGAGAATGGAGGGAACTCTCAGGGCAATCTCACTCGTTCCTATAACCTTGGCTGAAAGCCAAAGAATGTACGAATAAATGGGAATGATGGGCCATCCCATTCGAGACATTATTTGGGAGAAGCCTGCTCTGATCACAAAGAATGAGTGTGTCTCATCCAGCCACAATGGTGCGCGGATGGCAATAAACCAAGGAGAAATGGACGCAGCAAGTGCTAGCGCGTAGATCGCATACAGCACGCGGTCTTGAACGGACTTAGTCTTCTCAGGTTGAATGTTCCGAGAACCAGATAGAGCCTCGCAAGAGCCCATTAGCGTGTTCCCCATCGGATGGCTCTGCCGTACTCCTTAGCGCTTCACGAATACTGCCGCCAGTTGATCCTGGTAAACCAAACTGAAGCGGGGATCGGACATCAGCAGACCGGCCAGCGGGTGGCTCTTCTGCAACAGGACCACGCCCGCCTCATTGAGGTAGGGGTCGGTGGCGTACGACTCTCCGCCGTTCCCTGTCTCAAAGAAAAGACGATCCAGGTCATCGCCATACAAGTCGTTGCGGCCGTCGATCGCCACCGGGTAGTCCGGCATATACCAAGTGAGAAAGCCGCCCCAGTCGAGCGTGTTGTAGAGCGGTCCCGGAGCCGGGTGCCGCCGCAGATAATTCAGCGCCTTCACCGGATACATGCCGCTGATGGCACGGTCCAGTCCGCGCTGGTTGAAGTCGGCGTCACGGGCAATGAGTAGTAACGCCAAAGCCACGAAGGCGGCAACTCCGGATTTTTCCAGCCAGGTTTCCGTCTTGCGCCACTTCGTCTCCGGTACGGGGAAATCGGCGATGCACGCTGCCGCCGAGATGCAGATGAACCATGAATCGCGCATGGTGCGGAAGGAAACCACGCTGGCCACAATCAGCAAAGCCAGCTTGAAGGAATCGATTTTCTTCTGCCATCCGAGAGCGAAGAATCCGGCGCCGGTCAGCAGCAGCTGCACGTAATGGCTGTAGTCGCGGAAGTTGATGGGCCGCAACTCCTGAATTATGGCATAAGGAACTTGTGCCTTGGAGTACTCAGCGATCACCACGTACAACCGGTACGAGTACGGCCCGATGCAACTCGCAACCACACAAGCGGCAAAAATGGCTCCGAGGGTCGCAGTCGGCAAGGTTGGCGGCAGCACGGAACTCGAAGTAATTCCAAGACGGCCCGCAACCACCTGCACCAAGTTCACGCCAAACAACAGGCCCATCAGGAACAGTCCATAGAGAAACTGGATGTGCAGATTCGCCCACAGGACAAACAACGGAGGCAGCCAATAGAGCAGTTGCACCCGCCCGCTGCGGTTCGCTTCCAGAATGAGCGTCAGCGTGACCGTGAACAACGCCATCGAGAGGAAAACGGGACGAGGCATCAGGTTGTAGAGGAAGGCCGAGCAAGTGATGGTAGCGAGCGCACAGGCCCACCAGAAACGTCCGGAAAGACGCAATGCCATCCAGTAGATGCTGTAAGCAACCGCGAGAGTCAGTAGCACTCCGCAAACGCCGATGCCCACAAGGCCGAACCAGCGATAAGCGCGCGAGAGCAGAACCTCATAGCCCCAACTGTAGGCAACCCAAGGCCGATCGGCGGCGGTGCGCGAGAGGATTCCAGTGTGGGGAACGGCGACGTGTTCGACGATCCAGTCGCCGACTTTCAGGTGCCACCAGATATCCAGATCGAGAACGCAGAACTTGATATAGAGCGCATGTCCGGCGACAAAGGAGAGCAGGCTGGAGAGGACGATAATCTGCACCAGCCTGCGCTGGAAGAGTCCACGGAGTTCTTGCGCCGCGCTCATGATCTAACGGAGCTCATGCTCACACGCGGCCGCATCATTGGGTGACCGTCAAGACTGCAGTCGTGATAGTCACCGGACTGGACTGCGAGGCCGCTCCCTGAACTTTGACTTTGTACGTTGTCGAACCCGACCCCGAATTTCCCCCTCCTCCTCCACAAGCATTCAGCAGGAGCAGAGAGATGACTAACCCTGCCAGCAAGAGCCAACTTCGCCGCATGCTTCGTAGCCCCGCGCCAACGAACAAGAGACCAGCCAGCGGTACGAAAGCAAGCGCGAAGTATAGTTGTGGCCGGGTACCGTGGCGATTGTTCAGGGAAGCCGAGCCGGAGGGAACTTTGATAGTCAGTGTTGACGGCGCGGGCGAAGGCCCGGGCGTAATCGTGGCCGGCGCAAAACTGCAGGTCGCGCCCGGGGGCAGTGAACTTTGCAGACAAGAGAGGGTGATCGTCGGTTCCGAGGCGCTTGGATTGAGCGTAATCGAATAGGTCGCCGTTCCTCCCGGAGAAATGGTTTGCGGCGCAGGTTGGGGCCCGGAGGGCGCGGCAATGATCGTTACCGAGTCGGTGCCGATGGCAGTAGAGTCTGCCTGTGAGACCGCCTCAATGACGACCGTAGCCGGAGAAGGGACGTTAGCAGGCGCTGTGTAATTGCCCGAAGTGTCAATCGTTCCGTAGGTCGCGTCGCCTCCTTGCGATCCCTCGACATACCATGTCACAGCCGTATTGGTGGTGCCGGTGACGGTTGCGACGAACGCTTGCACGCTGCTGGTATAGATCTGCGTGACACCCTGCGGGTTAGTGCTGACTGTAACCGTCACGGTGCCGCTGGGATTTGCAATGGTTGCCTGGGCTGATCCGGTGGTGGTGTTATCGGCCTGCGAAATTGCGGTGATTGTCACCGTTGATGGAGTCGGAGGAGTGGCGGGAGCCGTGAACAATCCGGAGGTAGTGATCGTCCCCACCGTGGAGTTGCCGCCAGGCACTCCATTCACCTGCCAGTTCACACTCGTATCGCCGGTTCCAGTGACGGTCGCGTTGAATTGTTGCAAAGCATTCGTTACCACGGTGACAGGATTCGGAGCAACGGTGACAAAGATTGATGCTTTCAGTTCGCGGATGCGAGCGTTGTCCGTGTCGGCGATGAACAGGTTGCCGACTGAGCTTACTGCCAAACCGGTTGGCGAATTAAGTTCGGCACTGGTTGCCTGGCCGCCATCGCCCGCGAAGCCAGGCGTTGGCGGGGGTCCAATTCCGGCTACGGTTTGGATGAACCCAGTGGCCGCCGCGACCTCGCGAATGGCGGAATTCTCCGTATCCGCGATGAAAATGTCTCCCGAGCGATCGACGGACACGCCGAACGGCGTATCCAGTGCGGCGCTTGTGGCGGCAGCGCCATCACCTGCGTAGCCGCGCGTGCCACTTCCGGCCACGGTGCTGATGTTGGCGTTCGTAAGGCTCCCATTCGAAGCCGTCACTTCGCGAATGCGCTCGTCGAGGGTATCGGCGATGAAAACGTCTTCGGAAACGTCTACAAATACTCCCTGGGGAAAGTTGAGCTGCGCGTTGATTGCAGTCGAACCGTCACCACACGGCGAGGAAGGATCGATGCATTCTGTGTAGTTCCCTGCCACAGTGGAAATGCCGCCGCTCGATGAAGCGACCTCGCGAATCACGAAATCGTCCGTATCAGCAATAAAGATGTTTCCCGCACTGTCGACGGCGACACCATTTGGCGTATTTAGCTCCGCATTGATAGCAAGTCCCCCATCGCCGCAGGCCGAGGCAGAGCCAGAGCAGAGGGCGCCAGTACCAGCCACGGTTGCGATGTCGCCAGCCGGGATGTTGACCGTCGCAATGGTAATTCCCGCTCCACCTGGCGCATTGGGGTTGACGACGCGGATGACATTGTTTTGCGTATCAGCAATGAATATGTTGCCTGAGTTGTCGACGAACACTCCTCCGGGATTGCAGAGCGTTGCACTGGTCGAAGCCACGGGCGTACCGGAGTATTCGCACGGAACGAGCGGGTTTGCGGACACGTAGTACGAACCAGCCACAGTCTGAATGTAGCCCGGCTGAATCGTAACTCCGGCGATCGAGATCGCGGTGGTCCCGGTATTGACTACTCGAATCAAAGAATTGGCAGTGTCGGCGATGTAGATGTTGCCAGCGCTATCAGTGGCCACGCTTCCCGGCGTATACAACTCAGCATCCAGAGCGGATGCGCCATCGCCGGAATAGGCCAATGTATTGTTTCCGATTTTTGTCTGAATCTCGCCGTTCGAAGCTGTGACTTCGCGGACGACGAAGTTGTCGGTGTCAGCGATGAAGATATTTTCATTGCCGTCCACAATCATATTGGCTGGGTAGTTTAAGGTTGCGGTAATCGCGGATGTACCGTTGGAATAGCCTGCCGTTCCGAGCGTTCCAGCGACGACATTAATATTGACGGTAGCGACGACGTTCGACGCCGGTACTTCGCTAATCACGAAGTTGCTGGTATCGGCGATAAAAAGATTCCCGGCTCCGTCGACGAAGACTCCGCCCGGGGTGCAGAGCTGGGCGCCCACTGCAGGGGTTCCGTTATAGTTTGTGCCGCAGGCGCCGTTGTTCTGCGGGTTGTTGCCAGCGACCGTTTGGATATCACCTGCGGGAATTGAGACTCCATTCACAATCGCCGCGGCTGTTCCCGTGTTCACTACACGGATCAGGCTGTTGAAGGTATCCGCGATGAAGATGTTGCCGGAGGCGACATACAAGGCCTGGGGTTCATCGAGTTGTGCGCTCTGGGCAGCTCCACCATCGCCTGAGTAGCCGCAACCTGATGACGTCGAACCGGCAACGGTCGTGATGATCCCTCCACTGACCTCGCGAATCAGGCAATTGTCCGTATCCGCGATAAAAATGTTCCCTGAGCCATCAACAAAAACACCGTAAGGATCAGCGAGCTGGGCGCTCGTGGCAGGTCCGCCGTCTCCTGAGTAGCCGGGGCAGGGCAGCATCGTGCCGCCCGCAACGGTCGTGATGATTCCACCGCTTATTTCACGGATCAGGCAGTTATCGGTATCAGCGACAAAGATGTTGTCGGAGCCATCGACAAAGATGCCTTCGGGCTTATTGAGTGCGGCGCTGGTCGCCTGTCCGCCGTCGCCCGAATAGCCCGTGGTCCCATTTCCTGCGACCACGGTCAGATTGCCGAGGGTGTCGATTTCGAAAATGCGACTCGAGAACGAGTCGGCGATGTAGGTATTTCCCCCGGAGTCGAAGGCGATGCTTCCGGGGTAGCCGATGCTCGAATTAAGAGCGGCCAAACCGTTTGGGCCGCCCCCGGCAACGGTGCTGATTGCATACTGAGCGATCAACGCTTGAGGCGCGAGCAACAGAACGAATGCCAAGGCTAGATTGAATACCTTCTGGGAGCGCATGGTTACTTCGCCTCCTGAGCGGAGATGGGCTCCAGACGGACCACGGTCGTGGCCTTTGGCGCTCGGCGCTCGGCGCCGACGGGGTTGTCTACCTCGAGGACGAATCGGGGTCGCGCTCCTCGTTGCCACCGGTGATAGTCGGCGCGGCCGATGGTGAATTCCTCGACCGCATCAGCTGACCCGTTGGCGTGAAGGATGAGAGTACAGGGCTTCGAACCTCCGCTCGCCGGATGGGAGAAATCCCAAAGCGTGATGCGGCGAATGGACAGATCGGACGGGCCATGATTCACGAGATGGATGCGCATACGAACCTGCGCAAAGGAACCGCGACTCGTGTTTCGCACCACCTTGTAGGAACCGGAAACCAGTGGAGCATTTCCGGCTAGCGCAAATTGGACGCCCAACACAAACAACGCGACCACTAGAAGCCATTTGCCGAAACGGAGATTGTTGTAGCCCATATGAACTTACCTTCCTTTTTCGCGTGTGCCTCGAAAGCCAATCCGGGGTCGAAGCAATCGCTCTAGGCGGAGGTTGCCAGGTTCTAAATGGAACGCGGGTCTCTACTCACGCTAGCCGTTGCCCACAGCAAGGCACCCATTTTCTCGGATGGACCAGCCCCTTCCGTGGGGGAAAGAGGCGAGTCGCGGTCTCCCCAGTGGCGGGGTGGCAATTGGGCTGCCAGCCCAGCATAAGGACTAAGCACAAGATTCGCAAGGCCCTGTGCGATCAGGCGGCGAGTTGGCAAGGGGCAAAACACGCCTTGATTGAGGAGAAATCCCCATCGGGAGCCGTTCTGCTCCCCTGGAAATCCTGCTTCGAGCTCTACTTAAGATTGGCTAAATTCAGAGCTGTACACAACGGAGTCAGGGAACCGCATATCGCCCAATTTCTGGCTCGCCGGAGTCTATCCGGACTTGATTCTTGCCTAAAGGGCATAATGCGCCCAAACTACGGCTTCAAATTCAAAGGCGTGTTAGCCGTAGCACGTTCCCGGGCACTGCGCGCGTCTTCGGAACGTCCCGCCTGCTCATACAGGTCGGCTAGATATATCCAGTCATCGGAACGATCCGGCGTTAGCCGTACGGTTTCTTCTTGAAAAGAGATAGCGCGTTGCAAGTTGCCAAGAGCGCTCCACGCGAGGGCACGGCCGTGAGCCACGTTGGCAACGAACGAGTAGTCGCCGCCCATCGCAACTTCGGCAGTCTGGCTGGCAATGGCTCGTTCAAAGGCGTCCAAAGCCTCACGTGGCCGATGTGCGTCAAGATCGGCATACCCGAGAGAGAGCAACTCGGAATCGGGAGCCGGCAAGAGGTCGATCGCGCGTTCCCGAGCGTCGATTTCGGAAGTCAGCTTGCCTTCTCGATGGTAGAGTAGGGCCAACGTCGACCAGGTAGCAGCGTTGCCCTCTAGCTCGGCTGCTAATAGATACTGCTGCTGGGCTTCATGGAGATTGCCAGCCTCGTCAAACAGGTTTCCCCGCAGGAAGTGGACAAAAGCGCTATCCGGGAAAATGGCTAGAGCCCTGGACGTTGCCGAAAAAGCCTCCCCATTGCGTCCGAGCACGTGAAGCACAGCAGCCGCATTGGCCCACTGGTTGAATGCTTTGCCGCGATTCTCCCCTGGAGATGCAGGCAGCGCCGGTAGCGGAGCGGTGGCACAATCGATTTGCAAACGCTGAACCAGATCTTCCGTCTCTGGCCGCCGCCGCAGGAATACTACCGAAACTTCATCCAGATACACAGGACGCCAAGTTTTACTGGTACAGAACTGAGGCAGCAAAGGAAAAAACTGCAAAGCATTGTAACGCGCCAGCGGGAGCATGATGGCATTGATGTCGTAATGTTCGGCTTCCCGCTGCCATTCGGGAGAATCAGGTGGGGTCAAGTGCAGCGTCCCATTGCGATCGAACAACTCCTCCCCGAACGGGTCCCCCCGACCATCAATATAGTCGAGGTACTTGGGGCCCAGTTGCCACGTGAAGTAGCCGCCTTCGCTGTAGGAGTTGAAAATCTGCGCTGGTATGTTCTCACGGTCGATGAAGGCCGCAGCCCCCTCGGGAAACCACCAACCTAGACCTGTACCGAAGGATGCCAAGTCGGTCCTTCCCATATAGGCTCGATTTGTGACCAGGTCCCACGACCAGACGCATACGAGAAGAACAATCAAGCAGCAAGCCCCGGCGGTGAAAATGGAGAAAAGCCTCGCGTCTTCGATCTTGCTTTGTAGACTTCTAAGTGCAGACGTGAGAACTGATCCGGCAACGATAACCACCACGATAGTAAAGAGAACCTGAAGCCGTTGGGAACGAATGGCGACGAAGGCTGCGCCGCATAACCACACGGCAGCTCCGAGTTGCCGCCGGATGAGGGCAACCGGTACCGCGATCGCGACCACAAGCAGGAGCACGACGAACGTATTTGGGCTACGCAGCGATAGTCCGGAGATGAAGATCATCCAGTTCAGTCTGGTTGGCGCCCACTCGAGTATCTTCTGGGATCGAGCCGTCATCGGCGACATGAGGTGCAGCGAAGTTGAGAACACTCTCCATCCCCAGGGATTCACCAACAGGGCGCCAAGGGTGGCGAGGAACCAGGGCCACGAGCGCCGAAGGTGATCGATGGCCGAGCGGCGATGGTTTGGCCAGACCATCGCCAAGCACTCCAACAGAACGTATCCGGCGATCAGGCCCAACCCTGCGGTGAGTCCTAGATGGAGATTAACCCATGCCATCATCATCAACGGAAGCAGCCAGAGGCGGGCGCGTCCGGTCTCATATTGCTCCCAAAGCAACGTGAGAAAAGCCGCGAACAGCACCACGGTGAAGATTTCGGCACGCGGTGTGGAACGAAGTGCAATGCGGGGAATCGCCAAAATTGCCAATGCCGCCGTAACCCAAGAACCTCGTCGGAGCAGCAAGGCGGTCGTGGTGACGCATGTTGCAGCGCCCAGGATTGACAACAAAGTGTAGCCCCCGGCGAGATACACCAGATAAAAGAGAATGCCGCTGGCGACCGGGTATTCCCAGGGCTGTCCCTGAGCAGTGTAAGAGAGAACGTCGGTCGAGGGAATCTGATGGTGTTGCACGATCCAACGCCCGGTGGCCATTTGCCAGCCCAGGTCCCAGTCGGTCACGGTTCTGAGTCCCGCCAAGAGCGCATATGCCAGAGCGACAAAAGTTAGAATGCGCGTCCAGGTCCTCGCTTCGGCGAGGCTACCACCAAGCGATTCGGCTTGGGCTGGTGTGTTGTCTGCTTTCCGCTCAGAGGTCATGTCCACCCCAAACTGCACAGCCCCGCCATGGCCAGAGTGATCACAATCTCCTACTGACAATTTCGCGAATCCGGGTCTAAACGGAGGCTATTGCAGCGGCTTGGCCGGCGTACCGGGTTTCACGCCCGCATGTTTCTTCGCCTGTGCCATCAATTCCAAAACCTTGTCTTTGCCTTCGTAGTTCGGGTTTGTGTCCAGCAACTTCTGCCACGTAGCAGTAGCCTTGTCGATATCCATCTTGCCCTGCCACTCGACGACACCCAGATTGAACAATGTGTTGGCTTTGTTTGGTTCGTAAGACAGCGATTTCTGGAATTCCGCGATGGCGCCGTCAGCATTGCCTGTATACCAAATGGCGGTCGCCATGTCGGTACGAACACCGGTGTTGGCAGGCTCGATCTTCAGCGCCCGCTGATAATAATCGATGGCGGTCGGATACAGCTGGGCGTCGTAATAGACGTTGCCGATATTTTCCAGGAGTCCAACGTTGTTTGGGTCAGCTTTGAGCTTCTCGACCAAGGGCCCAACTTGCGTGTCGGCCATCTTCTGCAGCTCGGCGGGACTTGGCATTTGCGTGGCCGGGTTTGCCATCGCAGGAGCCTGAGCGGATGCGCTGGTCTCGGTCGCGGCGGCCGCTGAGCTCTGGGATCCGCGGACGAACCAGCCGCCGGCGATTCCTACCAGCAGGCATATAACCGCCAAAACGTAAGCCTGTACGCTTGTCCATTGTTCGTTGGATGTTGCCGGGGAAGTTGCTCGATTTCTATCGGTCATTGCTAAAGTGCTCCTTCAGATCTCATTTGTTGAGCGGCGAAAAACGCTGCCAGCAGCGCTTCTATCTTTTCCTATCCATCTGTCGCGTGAGCCGGTCTGCTAGCTCTTGCCCTGCATCTGGACGTCGGCCATCAGCTTCTGCACCGTGGCTTTGCGGTCGGCGCTCAATTGCGGATTCGACTTCAACAGCTCCTGCCAAGCAGCGATCGCTCCCTTGGCGTCCTGCTTCCCCTGCCACTTGATCATGCCGAGGTTGAACAGCGAGTTGGCGTCCTTGGGATCATATTCCAGCGCCTTTTGCAGTTGGCTTATCGCCTCGTCGACATCTCCGTTGTAATACAGGCTCGAAGCCAGCGCGGTGCGAGTGGCGACGTTCTTCGGATCAGTCTGTAACGCCTTGTCGTAATAGCCGGCCGCATCCTTGAATTGGTGGGTAGCCTGGTAGATGTTTCCGACCTGCATTAGGAGATCGCGGTTGGTCGGATCGCTCTTAAGTTTTTCCAGCAGCGGCGCCGCCTTCGTGTCGGCCATCTTCTTCATCTGATCCAGGCTGGGCATCTGGCCACCCATACCCGCGGGAGCGGACGGCTGCGCATTGGCCACCGGTGGCGCCGCAGGCGATTGGGATCCGCGGAAAAGGTATCCGATCGCCAGCCCGACCACGAGGCAGATTACCGCCATCGCATAGACCTGCTTCGCCTGCCATGCCGATCCCGAACTTGATTGCGCTATCGGCTCAACTGCCATGTTTTATTTCTCCCGTTCTCTGGATAGTACCCTGAGCCCGGTTTCCTCTGGGCCTCAAGACCAACCGAGCGTCTTCTCGCAAGATGTTTACCACCCTCCGACCCTTGCTGATTTACCTTAAAGGCGGAAGAAAATAGGGGCAGCATTCCAGGTCACTCGCGAATGTGATGGCGGTCACATAGAACTCAGCCCCCGCGGCACCACTCAGAATCTCAACGCGGAGCGTCAGCAACCCGCAACTCGGCGGCACGTTGCCGCGCTTCGACGGCAAGCTGCTTCTGCGCGGTCGCTTCGTAAAGATCGGCAAGCCGGTTCCAGCGGCTTGCGACGAGTGGAGTTCTGCGGGTCGCTTCCTGCTGAAGAGCGACGGCCGCATTCCAGTCTCCAAGGAGCCTCTGGGCTTCCGAGCTCCCCTCTGCAATCTCAGCATAGAGCTCGGGCGCAAGAGATTCGGCGCCATTGCGAAACGGGCTATTTTTCCTGGCTTGAGCAAACGCCGCCAATGCTTCCTCGGGATGATGCAGGGCAAGCTGCAGTCTTCCGAGCGTCATGTACATGTCGAGCGGCTCCGTAGATTCTCTCGCAGCCCGGTCGATAGCTCCGACCGCCTCAGGGTTGCGGCCCTCGCTGGCATAGAGCAGTCCCAGCGAGTACAACGTACCGCTGTTTTCGTTCAGTGCAATCGAAGTAAGATATTCCTGCTCCGCCTCGCGGTAACCTTGCCTTCGCTGAAATAACGACGCGAGCAGTAAATGAACATTCGGATCTTCGGGATAGAGTTGTGAAGCACGGTGCAGTGATTCCTCCGACTCCCGGTCGCGCTGCAGTTCGAAGAACAAAGCGCCTGAATCCAGATAGAAGTCGTAAAGCGCCGGACGCGCAGCGCTTGCCGGCGGAGTGAGCGGCTGCGTGCGGCAGTCAATCTGCAGGCGCTCAATCAATGGACGATTCTGAGGCGTATCGCGCACAAACACCAGCGAGACATCATCCATGTACACCGCCCGCCACGTTGCGCTCCGACAGAAGGCCAACGGATCCATCTTCTGTAATCCGCGGAATCCAGAGGTGGCGATCAGGAGAACATTCAGATTCCAGCGGTCGGCCGCCGACTGCCATAACTGTGAGTCGGGGGCCGCGCTGTAGAGCCGACGTTGCTCGACGACGAGATCAGGGACGAGGCGATCTCCGCGCCCATCAATGAAGTCCGGATACTGCGGGCCGAGAGCCCAAGCCGCATAGCCGCCCAGCGCGTACTCTTCGAAAATGTTTCCTGGCAACTGTTCGCGTCGGATGAAGGCCGCAGCACGTTCTGGAAACCAGGAAGATTCTCCCGCGCCAAACCTCCAGTCGGCGTTGAAAACAACATACCTGCGGCTCGAAACGAAGTCGGCAATATCCAGCAGAGTGACGCCGCAGAAGACAACGGTGACGAGGATGGCCATTGCTTCAGGTACCCATAGCAGCGGCCGCGTGGCCTTCTTGCCAGTTGCTCCGGTCGCTGCCGATGAGCTGCCGCAGAGCTCGCTCAGCAAAGGTCCGCCAAGAGTAGCGACAGTGATGACAAACAGTCCCATATAGCGCGCGTGAGCCAGTCCGGAATAGAGCGCAACCAACGCAATGGCCGCGGCCCCAAGCTGCCGTTTGCACAGGAAGAGCCCGACCAGGATGACTGCCATTACCAACAGCCAGGTGAAACCATTCTCCATGTGCCTGACATCGACGAGTTGGTACAGCAAAGAGCGTGAAATGGGTACGCTCTGGAACTCACCGATGAAGCTGTTGCTATTGAGTCTTCCCTGAGCTGGAGCTGCGAGTCCCGACAGGGTAAGTGAAGCGACATAAATTCTGGCGCCCCAGGGATTTACCAGGGTGGCCGCGCCGCAAGCCGCAAGCCAGGGCCATATCCGTCGCAGTCGCAGAAGTACTGCTTGACGGCGCTCTGCAAACAGCAAATCGGACAGCTCAATCAGCAGGTAGGCGCCGATGGTCCCGAGTCCCGCGATAAAACCCGGGTGGAGGTTGACCCAGAAGAGCATGACGACAGGCAACAACCAAAGCCGGGAACGCACGCCGCGATAGTAAGCCCAAAGTTCCCCGAGAAATAACGCGAAGAACACAGTACTGAATAGATCGGCTCGCGGAGCGGTACGCGCGGCAATGGATTGCACCGCGAGCATCGCCAAGACCGCGCTGCCCACATCTCCCCGGCGAATGATGTAGGCCACCACCGCCAGACATGCCAGCGCGCAAAACCAACTTAGGCCGGCATAACCGAACACGCTGTACGTCAGGTAAAGCAACAGCCCTGCAAACGGAGGATACGCCCACGGTTTTCCGGCGGAAGTAAACGACAGAACATCGGTACGGGGAATCTGGTGGTGTTGCACTACGTAGCGGCCAGTGGCAAGCTGCCAGCCCATGTCGTAATCGGCAACTGTGTGCAAGCCGGCGCACAAGGCGCTGAGGAGCACCAGAACAATGAAAATCGACCGGACAACCCGATACGCGTTGTTATCCGCAAACTCCATGTTTCAAAGATACCGCCTTTGTATGAAAACAATCTCGCACGATCAACGGTTGTGACACACCTCAGAAGTTTCTGTGGCGAGACGTACATGCCCCGACCCAATAACGTCAGGATGCTTGTAAGAGCCGAGGTCGCGGCGGAGAGGCTAACGCGAGCCGTCGGGATTCATTGCATTATGCGCGGCGACTCGAACCGCCTTTGTGAAAGCTTTCTCAGCCACGGTTTTCAACATCCCGAGTTGATTCGAGAAATGGCCAGCGGTGTGCGAGAATTCGGCTGTCACCGCCATGTATCGCGGGAACACAACAGCGACAACCCATGCAGTCCGAACTCAGTGGCCGGAAACAACAATTTGAGATCACGAAAGGAGACTCCGTCGTGTCGATGAAGGGACCAGAAAACCCTGCCGTTACGATCGCCGGTCAAGAGAAAAACGGGATACGCGCGTGCCTGGGCTGGGCTGTACTCCTGTTGGCATTGGTCGGCTTTATAGGTGTCATGGTCTATCAGAACGCCCGGGAGCACCACGAACAGCAGTTCGCTTTTCTAGCACATTCCTTCCTGCATGGAGATTTGGCGTTCCAAGAGGTCCCCGGAAACAGTTGGGCGGACACCTCACCCCACGGAGAGCGCCACTACTGGCCACTGGGACCTCTTCCGGCGGTCGTATTGATGCCGTTTGAGTTCGTTGCCGGCGCGTTCGGCGCCTCTTTTTATCAGGGCTACCTGCAACCGATTTTCGTTTTGGCCCTTATAGGTCTTGTCTACCGCATTGCGCGAGTTACCGGATACAGGGCCGAGGATTCAGCATACTTCGCGTTCGGCTTCGCGTTTGCGACAGCCTTTCTTGGTGTTGGCGTTTGGCCATGGAGTTGGTATTTCTCCCAGGTCATCGCGTGCTTGCTGGTGTTTGCGACGATCGCGGAAACGATCGGAAAGCGCCGCCCGTGGCTGCTGGGAGTCCTGTTCGCGCTGGTCCTGGCTACCCGCGTTACCGCCGCTCTTGGAGTGCTTTGGTGCATTGGAGAAATCCTGCGCGCCAACGGTCCCTGGCGGAAAAAGCTGGGGGCGCTGGTCACGATCGCTGCGCCGATTGTTTTGACGGTCGCTTTGCTGACCGCTTACAACCATGCGCGCTTCGGTGACGCATTTGACCAGGGATACGCTGAGCAGATCATCCCGCGATTCGCGGCGGCCGACCGTGCATTCGGCATCTTGAGTCCGCAGCACCTTCCGGCAAACCTCTATGCCCTTCTGCTGGCGACGCCAACTCCTGTTCGACACGATGATGTGTCCACAGCCTTGGCATTTCCTTACGTCGTCGCCAACCCGTGGGGCATGAGTCTCTGGGTAACCTCCCCATTATTTCTATATCTGCTGGGGCTGCGGCACCGCGACGACACAAGCCTGTTGCTGCTGCTTAGCTGTCTTGTGATTGCTGTGCCGATCCTGCTCTACTATGCCGTCGGCTTCCGTCAGTTCGGCTACCGGTACTCGTTGGACTTCCTGCCTTTTTTGTATTACTTGTTGCTGCGCAACTATCACCAGCAGCGGGGTAATCTGACAGCCGGCTTCAAGACCGTGATTGTCTTGTCAGCGATGTTGAATTTGTACCTTTTCGCCGGGCTTTTCTTCTGGCGGGTTGGGTGGTAAAGGGAAGAGTTGCCCATGAGCAAAGAAACAAGAACCGGTCGTGAGTGCGGTGTATCGGTCAGGACCTCAGTTAAATTTGCGCCAATTGCATAGAACCGGAGCGTTATCGTAGGGCAGCGCCGCGCGCAACTCCCTCTCGGCGGCGGCCGGTTCGTAGCGATGCAGGAAGAAGCCGTAATTGAGATGTAAGAGCCGGTCCTGGGGGTTTCTCATGATGGCCCACTGGTATTCGGCGACCATCTCTCCATAATCTACGCTCACTCCTTCGGCTTCGCTTTTCAATCGCAGAATGTCCTCGGCGTGGTTTAGCTGGTTGGTGAACGGAGGCCGCTCCAGCTTGCTGAGAACCAAACCTGCGACCCGCGCACGATCATACGGCGTAAACGCAAGCAGACGTTCGCATTCTTCCCGCGAGATGACATCATCGCCTACGCCTCCACGCTGTAATTCGGCCGGCAGCATCGTTTCGACCTGGCGGAAGAAGGCACGCGCAAGCAGGTAAGTCCCCCGCGGATTCATGTGCACGTGCTCATAGAAAAGTTCGCTGCCTGGGACGTCATGCGCACTCTCGCCTGCAAAAACAGCAGCCCCGTCAACTACGCTGACGCCCGGACCCGCACCCGGTAGAGCACGAATAACCTCATTCAATTTGCTATCCGCACGAAAGCGAAGCGTGTCGAGATCCTGAGCGCGCACGAAGCGTTCCTTGGCGCCGGCAAAATCACCGCGAGCCCACAAACAACGAGCAATGCGAAACTGGAGCTCGGCATACTGAGGATCGATATTCGCCGCCGAGAGATATAGTTTCAGAGCCTCCGCATACGATCCCGCACTCTCAAGGTCTTTGCCACGTTGGACTAGCCCCTCCCACGCACGCAGCTCATCCTCTCGAATGCCTTCTCGATGCAGGGAAGCGAATGGGGCGCAATCCTTTAAATTCGTGGCTACGGTGCTGATCAGAACCTGAGCCCCCGCGCGGTGGGCGACGGCTGCGATATCGCGCAAGTTTGCCGCAAAATTCTCGTACACCGGCTTCATCTGTGGGGAGTCGGAGCGCACCTGCCGGTCCAGAAACATTTCCATGCCGCGCCATTCGGACGCGCTTCTCTGGTTCCCGTGGGTGAACTTCGCAACCAGCTGACCGATCCTAGTGGAATTGAGAACGATTCTGGTGCGAATCGCTGGCAGGCTCAAGTCCCAGGGTGTTAACACAGTTCCCGGTCCAAAAGGCCCGACCACTTCGGTGTTGCCAGTGTAGATAACAAAAAGGTCGGGCTGGTAGTGCACCAGGTCCTCGACCATGGGCAGTTCTGCGTGCGAGTTGATCGCCGTGATGCTAGTGTTGATGACCTCAAACTTTGTTTGCGGAAAGCGTTCGCGGAGCATTACCTCCAAGTATCGGGCGAATCCATAGGTGGGATCGGGATCCCCCCACGCGACCGACTCGCCCAGTACGAAAATCCTGTACGTGCCCGGGGCCTTTTTTGCGGGGATGACGTACGGCCTCGGTGTCCGGAACATACCCGGCGGGAAAAAGGCCGCGGCAAAAAATTGATTGTCGCAATAAGCCGGGCGGCCCTGATCTGTGCAGGGATGAACGACTCCGGTTGGCGTTCCAACTCCGCAGACGCGCAGCACCACCTCCGCGACCGCGAGCAATAACACCGGGGCCAGAACGGTAGTCGCCGCGACGGCCAACCAACGGCGCCGCCGGCCACCGTCCCCAAGTTTCGGTTCTTCCTTCGTCATTTGCGGTTCCGCAGCTACGGTCATCGTTTTGGGCGACGGCGATACCCCCTCGCCAGAGGAGTAAGAGGGCAATCATCATGCCAAGGCTGCAGTTTGGTAAGTGCTTGAAGGAGAAGCATTCAGCGGCACTTAGGCCGGGCCGATACGACCAGGAAAGAGCTAAAACACACGACGGGTGAGGGGAAATGCTCGAATTGGGAGGGAATCGCTGCCATGCATTTGCGATCCGGTGCGTGAGTGTAACGGCAATATTTCAACAATTGTCGGCACACTTGATCTGATACGACTTTTTCCTTGCACGTGGGGTCTCGTCGATTGAGGGTTGCCGCCGATAATAGGCTCACACCACACGAGAATTACTGGTGACCGGGCTACATCCGCACAAGGCATTCACAAAACTTGAGATTCAGAAATTTCCATACATCATCTGCGCTGCACTCGTGCCCTGCGACAGGGTGACGATCAGGACGAAAAGCAGGGCCAGAACATAGAGCGGCGAGAGCCAGAACCAGCGCCAACGAGCCAGTAGCGCAATCGGTCCCGATGGCAAATCGACTTGTGGGGCTTGAGCATCGACCATTTCAGTCGAAACGCGATTGAGGCGGTCGATTACGAACAACACAACCGTGTAGCCCGCGGCCAGCGCGAGAACCAGCCAGTAGAGACTTCCGCTCAGAAGGTGGACCCGATAGCTGGCTGGCGACAGAATCGCCGCCAGCATTTGACGGGCTTGGTTGAGAGAGTTGGCGCGGAAAAAAATCCATCCTAGATTCATGAGAGTGATGGTGAAAAGCCATGAGAGGGCAGTCCATGGGATTCTGGGGGGCGTCCAGTCGAACCTGCGTTCCAACCCTTCCACCTGCCGGTGCAAAAGGAGAAGCAATCCGTGATAGGCGCCCCACAGGAGGAAAAGTAAGGTTGCCTTATGCCACAGTCCGAATAGGATCATCGAAATCACGAACGCCAGATTTCGCCACCAAACCTCGCGGCGCAACTGCATCAACGGGAAGAAAACATAATCACGAATCCAGAACGACAACGACATATGCCAGCGCGTCCAGAACATCGAGGCACTTGTGGACTGAAAGGGCCGTGCGAAGTTCTCGGGCAGAGTGAACCCCAACATTTTAGCCGCGCCGATTGCGATCTGCGAGTAACCAGCAAAATCGAAAAAAAGCTGTAACCCGTATCCAAAGGCCAGACACCAGACGTCGGCAGCGCTCCACCGGGTAACGCGATCGAACCCGGAGATGATTCCATCGCCTCCCAGAATTCCCTGCCCCAGCAATTTGGCCAGTTGCATCATCAACACGCCGGTTGCGATGCGTTGGAACCCGCGTCTAAAGTCATCCCAGCGCAGGCCACTCTCGGAGCGGAATTGCGGAAGCATCTCGGACATGCGACAGACGGGTCCGGAAATCGTAACCGGAAAGAAAACCATATAAAGCGCAAATTCGAAGAAGGACGGATCGATCTCCTCGCCCTGGTACGTGTCAAACAGGTAGCTCATGGCCTGGAAAGTCCAGAACGAGATTCCCAGGGGCAAGGCGATATGCGAGAACCGCTGCAGCGAAGACAGCGGGAGACGAACCGCAGCTTCCGGCAGGTATTTGAAAGTGCCTAACAGCGCCAGGTTCAGGAGGATGCCCGTCCACAGGACGATGCTTGATCGCTTCCGTCGAAGCGATTCTGACACGAGGTAGTTCATCACCGTTGAGGTGAGAAGAACACCCGCAAACCAGGCTCCCCAGCTGACATAGAGAGCGTAGCTGGCAATCAGAAGAACTGCCTGCCGTACTCGTCGCGAGCGAACTCTCGCGAAGGTCACGGTGCACACCAAGAGCGCCAGCGTGTACGAGACGAGTAAAAACAACGTCCCTCCTGTGTGTTTCTGAAATCGAGTTGCTTACCAGCCTTGGCGAATTTCCTCCGGCGCCAGCGAACAAGAATAACGAACGCACACGCTGGTCACAAGAACAGTCGATGCCATCCACTACAATAGCGTGTGGTCCGATACCGCAATCTTATCGAAGCGCTTGAAGCTGCTCCCGGCGAGCGTCCCTTCGTTACGTTCTGGGTAAACGAGGATGAGCAGGAGACCGTAACCTTTGCTGAGTTCCGCCGTCGCGCCCGCTTGCAGGCGGGATTGCTCAAGACTCATGGTATCAACGCAGGCGATCGGGTGGTCGCCATCATGCCGCAGGGCATTCCCGCAATGACGGTTTTTGCCGGCGCGATGATGCTCGGCGCGGCACCGGCCTTGATCGCCTATCCCAACGATAAGGTTGAGCCTTCCAAGTACCGGTCTGGCCTGGCTGGCGTGACGGCGAATCTAAAAGCTAAGCTTGTCGTCATCGACCACGAATTTCCGGACGATATGCTTAGCCACGTATCTCTGCCTGACGAAAGCAGACTCCTTCGCGCTGTCGATGGCAGAGGGCCCGGTGGAGACGAAGCACTCTCTGATCTCAAGAATCAAGCTCTCATGAGTCCAGATCCAACGGGTCAAGCCGATCGCATTGCGTTCATCCAGCATTCAGCCGGGACCACCGGACTTCAGAAAGGTGTCGCTCTGACTCACGAAGCCGTGCTGCGCCAACTGGCACATTTAGTGGGAACACTGATGATTGGCGGCGCGATGATTGACGGAACGACGGACCGGGTTTACAGCTGGCTACCTCTGTACCATGACATGGGACTGATCGCCTGTTTCATGCTGCCGATGGTCTACCACATACCCGTCGTGATGCAGTCGCCGCTCGACTGGGTGATGCATCCTGAAACCATGTTGCAGGTGATCACCGAGCATAGGTGCACGCTGGCGTGGCTGCCAAACTTTGCCTTTCAGTTTGTTCCTCGGCGCACTCGGCCGAATCGGCGCTCGCAGTACAATCTCTCTTCTGTCCGCGCACTGATCAATTGTTCCGAGCCGGTCCGAGCCGACAGCATGCAAGAATTCCACAATGCATTCGCGGCCAGCGGATTAAAAGACGGTGTGCTGCAAAGTTGTTACGCAATGGCGGAGAACGTTTTTGCCGTAACACAGTCGGACATCCAACGGTCATCAGGCCCTACGCACATTTGGGCGGATGGACGGCAATTTCGCAGCTCGCATCAGGTCATCCCTGTCGCGGAAGGGACTCCAGGTTCGGTCCCGTTCACGTCGTCGGGTGGTTTGCTGTCCAACCACGAGATTCGTATCGTGTCGGAGTCTGGCACCCTCCTCGCGGACGGCCAAGTCGGTGAGATTCTCGTCAAAAGTGACTGTCTGTTCGACGGCTACTACAACCGTCCCGACCTTACCGCCAAGGTAATCGTCCATGGCTGGTACCAGACCGGGGATCTTGGCTTCACCCTGGAAGGAGAACTGTACGTGGTTGGCAGGATGAAAGACCTCATCATTATAGGCGGCGAAAATATTTACCCGCAGGATATTGAGGAGATTGCCGCGAGCCATCCGGCCATTCGCGACGGCCGTGTTATTGCGATGGGCATGTACAATCCCGATCTCGGAACCGAGGAGATTGTTATGGTTGCCGAGGTAGAACGCGAAGAATCCCTGGCCAACGCTTTGGAGATCGAACGCGAGATTCGAGGCCGAGTCGCAGCCGGATTGGGAGTGACAGCCGGCATGATTTTCTTGAAGCCGCCGAAGTGGCTGGTGAAGAGCACCGCCGGGAAAGCGGCGCGTTCCACAACGCTCGAGAAATTACAGAAAGAGCATCCGGAACTTAACTTCAGCTAGAAACGTGGTACGCCTCTATACATGGAGACCAGATCGAAATGACGGCAGAAGAAAAGCAGATGATTGAATTCATTCTTCGGCGAATCCGAAAACCGAGCCTCATCATCGACGAGAACACGCCGCTAGTTTCTTCAGGCCTGGTCGACTCGATGGCGCTGGGGGATTTGGTACTCACGCTCGAAGACTTAACTCACAAGCACATCCCACCAGGCATGGCGAAACCGAAAGACTTGGACACAGTCGCAAAGATGTTTGCTACCGCGGCGCGCGTAGGAAAACCTCAGAAGTAGATACCGTTAAGGTTCACAAGTGGGAAGAAGATCGCACGCGCTTCATTACTCTAGACGTCAAATAATCTTCCCACGTTTTTGCGGGTATTCCTGTTGGCAGTAGAATGAATTATTTTGTGACGAGACGCATACAACCCAAGAAGATGGAGCCACGATACCTGCACCGCGACAGTAATAGGCTAGGCGATCGCCGCGAGTGGGTCCACTCCGGACGCATCGGGCGGATGTCCCTCTACATCCTCAAGTTTCCCAACTCCCGCCCGGTTTTGAAGCGGTTGTCGCCGAGCGCGAGCGGCAATACGGTTCGAAGAACTCCGACAAATGTGCCGGTCTGAGGCCTCCATATGACCGATGCTGCCGACGACGGACGCGCTATGCCCGTCTCTGGGCTTTTGTCTTTTCTAAGGGGCTTTCGGCTCATTCCACGAATTGAGACGTACCCGAGGGTGTTGGCGTTCGCACAGACGATCATCGGAAAGGTCACGCTGCTCGGAGCCTTTGGGATTGGGCTTTGGTATACGAACCCCCACTGGCAGACGCTGATATTTCTCCTGGCCGTCATAACTGCCCTGCCGCAGTACCGCCGGATTGTGCTGACGATCGGAACGCTTTTGTGGGCGTGCGGCATTTGGTGGCGCTGGGTGGATTATCCTCGATTGGTCCAAGTTGCAATTCTGTTTATTTTGGCAGCACTATTATTCTGGTTTGCAACTTTGTTCCGCAATTCATGGTTCGGGCGCAGACCCGTCGCAAGCTTGCTAACGGGCTTCGCACTGGCGGTCCTTCTTGCCAGTGATCTTCCGAGAGGAGAACCTCTTCGAACGGTTTCATGGGACTTCTTGACCGTAGCTGGAGCCTACCTCTGGTGCATGGCCTATTCCCTCTTGGACATAAAATCGAAGCGCTGCGACCCGTTCAGCCTACAGTTGGGAACGTACCGGCCGTTCTGGGGATCGACGCACACGCCCTTTGTGAAGGGGGCGGCCTATCTTCGGCGAATCGAGGCGCAGAGCGCAGAGCAGCTTGCTGTGGCACAACTCAAGGGTCTCAAGCTCCTGTTGTGGGCTATGATCTTAGATCTTTTCCTGAGAAAAGCTTTCCTGCCGGTCGTACATGGCTACATGGGAATTCCGCTCTACGAGGACGTGTTCGAACAAAGCGCACTGCGAATAGGTTTCCCATGGTATCTCGGCTGGGCCAGCTTAATTGCAGATTTCCTGGAAAAACTGTTGGGGCTTTCTGTTTGGGGGCACGGCATCGTGGCGTCCTGCCGGATGGCGGGATTCCTGGCGCTGAGAAACACTTACCGGCCTTTGGCATCGCGCTCGATCGCGGAATTCTGGAATCGCTACTATTATTATTTCAAGGAACTGATGGTCGATTGCTTTTTCTACCCGACCTTCATGCGATATTTCAAGCAGAGGGGCCGCTGGCGCTTATTCGCAGCGACTTTCGCGGCCGCCAGCTTCGGGAATGTTTTCTACCACTTCTTTAGCGATCTGAATTACATCGAGGAACTCGGCTTCTGGAGGGCATTGGTAGGTTTTCAATCCTACATTTTCTATACGATCATACTGGCTTTAGGTATCAGCATTTCACAAGCGCGCGAACGGAAGATAAAGGACTCAAGCTGGTTTCGAGGCCGGCTTATTCCGGTGCTGTCGGTGAGCAGTTTTTATTGCGTCTTGAGTATTTTCGGTCACCCTGAAAAAAGATACCCCATTCGGGAAGGGTTTCGTTTCCTGGCTCATCTTTTCAATTTAGCATCTTGAGGAATGGAATGGATCGCAAAGCTGAGATTCGGGAATTTCTTCGAATTCTACTGGCCCGCAGGAGAGACGAGAAAGCCTTTTCCGACGAAACTTCCTTGTTTCTTAGCGGGCGACTGCAGTCAGTGGATGCTGTCGTGCTGGCGGTCTTCTTGGAAGAGAACTTTGGCGTGGACTTCGCGGCCATGGGTTTCGACCAGGAAAGAGTTGACACGGTAAATGCGATTTGGAGTCTTGTCGAGGAATCGTCCAGTTTGGAACACTAGCCGAACCCTAGAAAATTGAAGACCATGAATTTGATGCAGGCGCTAGAAATTACAGCACGGCCTGTGCCGCAAGGTACCGCAGCCCGGAAGCTATTCTTGGCTTGCGGCTTTACACCGCTGCATCTTCCAACATTTATCGACGCTCACCTGTTGACGTCACAACCTCAGCAAAGTAACGAGTTCAAGACGGGCGTCTACGGTGATTTAGCCGGAAATCTCCTTCTCGCCTCCTCATCCGCGGAAACAGACGCCAACATTGTTGTTGTCGAGTGGCCAGATATCGACGCACGGCTAGGCGCCCGCGCGTTGGGGGGATGGCGCTCTGATGAGCTTTCGCATATTCTCTCGTCCGCACAAGCGCAGCTTTCAAGGCTGCGCGGGGCAATCTTGGAGGCAGCACAGAATACGCCTACCATCTTGTGCATGCCTTCTTTGCCCTTGCCCCCGCTCTTCTACACGCGGTCGGATCAGAGCCCTGCCGAAGAGCTACAACTCAACGAGTTTGTCGCTTCCTTTGCAGCATCTCTTCTCACGGTCAAGAACATCCGCGTGCTCAGCTTCCAGAAGCTTTCTGCCCACTCTCCGCTCTCGACTCGATTCGATGTGAGATCCGAAATACTGACAGGATTCCCCTACTCTCTGGCTCATTCCTCTGCGCTCGCGGCACAGATTGCTGAACTCCTTGTGAACCGCCCCCCCAAGAAAGGATTGATCACTGATCTCGACGACACCCTCTGGGCTGGCGTCCTAGGCGAAGTGGGAGTTGACGGAATTAGCTGGTGTATTGATCAACACAGTCATATGCACGGTCTCTACCAGCAATTCCTGGCCTCGCTTGCCAGTGCCGGGGTTCTCCTTGCTGTTGCGAGCAAGAATGACTCTTCTCTGGTACGGAAAGCTCTCGAACGAAAGGACCTCTTGTTGTCTCCGGATTACATCTTTCCGATCGAAGTCCATTGGGATCGCAAATCGGAGTCTGTGCGCCGCATCCTCGAAAGCTGGAATGTTGCCCCGGATACAGTGGTTTTTATAGATGATAGCCCAATGGAAGTGGCTGAGGTAACCGCTTCGTTTCCGTCCATCGAAGGCATCGTGTTCCCGAACAAAGACTACCGTGCAATTTGGCAGCTCCTGCACTCCTTACGCGATCTCTTTGGAAAGCCCTTTTTATCATCCGAGGATTCACTGCGTCTGCAGAGCCTGCGGCAGATGAGCGCTGTTAAAGAATCCTTGGCATCTCTGGTCAGCACGGACGACTTTCTGAGGGCAGCAGATGCGCGCATCCGGTTCACCTTGCTGAAGGACAACTGCGACCCGCGGGCACTAGAGCTCGTCAACAAGACAAACCAGTTCAATCTGAATGGAAAGCGTTTCAACGAAGCGGAGTTGGCCAGATATTTGCGGGACCCCACTTCTTTTCTTCTCATTGCTTCCTATAAGGATCGTTTTGGTCCTTTGGGCAAGATTACCGTTATGCTTGGTAAACAATATGGACAACAAGTTCGGCTGGATTCTTGGGTGATGAGTTGCCGTGCTTTTTCGCGTCGGATTGAATTTCAAAGCCTGAAGTACATCTTTGAGAAATTTGACGCTGAGGACGTTGTGTTCGATTTTCAAGCCACGGACCGCAACGATCCGCTCCAGGAATGCCTGAAAGTGATCCTGAGTACTGCACCTTTCCCGAATTCTTCAGTTGCCCGATCTGACTTTCTACGCAGGATTCCATCGTTGTTTCATTCCATCGAGGACAGTACGAATGATCCCCGCTAGAGAGTGCTTTCTAGACCATGCAATTGCGGCGCGCGTGGGGAAACCTCAGAAACGCCTAGCGGCTCCCGCGCTCTTGATTGAGTGCCTGTTGGCGTCGCAGCAACGCGGTGGCGTTATTGGGGTCGATCTGCAAAGCTGCCGCGAATTCCATCTCAGCAGTCTTGTAATCCCTTAATTCCATCAGGATCTCACCGGAATTGATCAAGCAGGAAAGCGCCATGTCGCTGCTATCCGTGGAACGTCCCGCCAACTGGTACTGTTCGAGGGCGTCCTGAAGCCGATGTTGTGTAAACAGGATTTCGGCCATATTGAAATGGCAATCCGCGAGATTCGGATTCAGCGTGCAAGCCTCGCTGTAGTGTTGAAAGGCTTCATCAACCCGGCCCGCACTTACCTGCGTATCAGCAAAGAGCTCCTCAAGCATCCAATCGGGCTTGTCAGCAATACTGCGCGCCTGCGTGATCAAGGTCGCGCCGTTCTGCCAGTACTGCAAATAGCGGTTCGTGGCCACCGACAAAGCCAGGATCACGCACAGTGCAGTCAACGCCGGCATGAGGGGATTGATAGCGGTCAATGAAACGAGGTCATTTACGCCCCACACGATCATGATAAAGATGCCGATGCAGGGAATGTAAGCATAACGGTCCGCCATGGCCTGATGGCCGACCTGGACAATTCCAATGACTGGTATGAGCGTTGCGACAAACAGGAACCAGCCCGTTGTAAGATAGCGAGCACGGTGTAAGTACAATGCCGTCATTGTAATCGCTGCCAGAAAAACGATCGCCGCGACGACCTCGAACCAGGGCAAAGAGTGCCCGGGGTGCGGGTAGAAGACCGCCAACCTGGCGGGCCAGAACATTTTTCCAACGTAGGTCACATAGGACAAGGCGGCATTTTCGAGGCGCGCCGAGAGCGGCACCGCAGATGGATCGGCCATGGCGCCGCCGGAACGCTGTGCTGCGATTGTTATCGCGCAACTGGCTGCCGTCATCAAAAACAGCGGCAGTTTCTCAACCGCCAAGCGCGTCCACCTACGTCGAATGGGCAGATCCTCGTACCGTTGCAAGGGCCAATAGTCGATTAACAGCAGGACAAGCGGCAGGGTTACTGCCATGGGCTTGGCGATCAGCGACAGCGAAAATCCGACGACCACGAGGAGATACTTCTTCCAGTCGGGCTGCCGGACGTACAACCCGTAGGCGCCCAGGGTGACCAGGCAAAAAAACATGCTCAGCAAACTCTTTCTTTCCGCCACCCAGGCAACACTTTCAACGTTCAGGGGATGGACGGCGAAGAGCGCGGCCACGAAAAAACTGCGCCACGCTGCGCCGGTAGCAGCTTGAAGTAGCAAGAATAAGAGGAATACGTTGACAACATGGAAGGCGACGTTGACGAGGTGGTGGGATCCGGAATTCAGGCCAAACAGTTGACAATCCGCCATGTGGGAAAGCCACGTTAGCGGATGCCAGTTTGCCTCGTGAAAGGTGGTGAAAGCCCACGCTACATTATCGAGATTCAGGCCTGTGCGGACGTGGATGTTCTTGGTGACGTAAGCAGCGTCGTCGTAATCAAGGAATTGATGATGTGCGACGGGAGCATACAACAACAGCGTACCGACTACGAGCAACGCTCCCAGCAGCACGGGCTTTTGGCGCAAATCCGCAGATAAGTGCTGCCAAAACGGGGAACCTGCCTCTTGCATGCGGAATACGTCCTCTCGCACTGAAAATGGATGCCAAGCAGCGCAGTTTCATGCTGAAAAAAATAACAGTATACAGTGTTCCTTCGTGAGCCTCGGGTGCGCCCGTCGCGTGACGCGCTCACAGGACTTCGTGAGGACCACATACCCAGACCGATAGCCACACCGAGGTAGGCTCGAGATTGGGCTTGACCACCCGCAAGGGTTCGTCGCACGCGTGTGGGCGCGGTATTTGTTCAGGAGGCGGGGCAGCGGCGGGAACGATTTCTGGCGCTCGGGTTCGGTCCTTCGTATGGAACTCTGGGATTGGCCGACGAAGATCGCAATCGAAACCCACGATGCGCGCGTGCTCGCGCAACCGGATGGAATTGTACCGCTGGAGTTGGGACCCCGCGAGGAGATGTACCTGGCGAGGATGGGTCCTAACAACTGGCAGGCAAGAATCAGTAATAAGTGGAATGAAGGCCGAACATTAGGAATCTGGAGAGTCTGCCGTAGAGGTGTTCCTGACTCGAACCCAAGTCTGCACTTCCGCTACCTGCTCACCCGCCGCGCCCGCCTCGTGGTATTCGGCGTCCTGATTCACCGCCCAGACGTCATACTTGCGCTCGCCCGCCAGGATATTTTTTGCGGTCAGCATTGCCGTCATCATGGCGTGGTCCTGATTGTTGTATTTATGCATGCCATTGCGGCCAACCAAGTGAAGCGTGGGACAGTTTTCGTCAAGG
>Ga0074046_10000169_pt1 | contig 54715 bp, 54 predicted proteins | sample BogForMeECP23OM3_FD_94441 | JGI IMG/M metagenome (GOLD analysis project Ga0074046, IMG submission 94441) | Bog forest soil microbial communities from Calvert Island, British Columbia, Canada - Bog Forest MetaG ECP23OM3 | ecosystem: Environmental > Terrestrial > Soil > Wetlands ... | reverse complement strand
GACGTGATTATGGGCTGCGTTTAGAATTTCGGCAATGGAGAGGTAGAATGCGCTGAACCCGCAGAAGACTCCTTCGATTCCGGCGATTAGTTGCAGTTGTGGGATGAAGTGTGCGGCGGTGAGGAGGAAGAAGAGTATTGCTAGGGATAGGAACACTGTTTGAAGCGCTCTGTTGGTTTTTAGGGTTCCGAAGAACATCATTAGCGTGAACAGGCCCCAAAGGAACAGGTATGCCGCCCACCCGTTGTTGTCGGGAGTGAGTGCTGGGAGTTCGATGGAGGCTACGATGATGAAGACGAGCGTTAGCCAGAATGCTCCGTAGGACGTGAAGGCGAGCGTTCCGAAAGCGTTTCCTTTCCGAAACTCCATCACGCCAGCTATTATTTGCGCGAGCCCACCGTAGAATATTCCCATTGCGAGAATTATGCTGTTGACTCCGAATAGGCCCATGTTGGCCAGGTTGAGTAGGACTGTTGTCATGCCAAACCCCATCAAACCAAGTGGCGCGGGGTTTGCGAGTAATGATCCCTTATCGCTCATCTCAACTCACCTCCTTATCGAAAATCAACTCTTCATCTCGGCTTGAAGGCCGCTGTATGCGTTCTTCATTTCGTCTACGCTAGTTTCATCTTCGATCGTGGTCACGTCGCCGATGGCCTTATTCTCAACAACTGCCTTCATTACTCGTCGCATGATTTTGGCGCTGCGTGTTTTGGGTAGTTTGCTGACGAAGTAGATTGTCTCGGGGACTGCGATTGGGCCGATTGTGTTTCTCACCTGGTTTGCGAGTTCCTTTTTGAGCTCTGGGGTAGGATTGAAGCCCGGTCTGAGGACGACGAAAGCCACTGGTACCTCCATCTTCACGGGGTCGGATTTTCCGATTACGGCAGACTCAGCCACCGCGGGGTGTGCAATCAAGCTATCCTCAAGTTCGATTGTTCCTATTCTATGGCCTGCAACCTTCAACACTTCATCAGCTCGCCCGAGAAGCCAAAAATAACCGTCATCGTCTTTCATGGCGTAGTCTCCGGCGTAATATATTCCTGGGAAACGTGTGAAGTAGACCTGTTTGAACTTCTCAGCATCATTCCAAAGCGTCATGAATTGCCCCGGCCAAGGCCGTTTAATGACCATGTAACCTTTCTCTCCCGCTTTAGTTGGCGCACCGTTCTCACTGTAAACATCAGCATCAACACCAGCAATGGGCAACGTTGCCGATCCCTGTTTCAGCGGAATCGGTGTGATTCCAGGTTGAGGACTGATTAGGATTCCACCCGTCTCGGTCTGCCACCAGGTATCAACGATGGGCGTTGTTTCCCGGCCGATGTTCTTGAAGTACCATTTCCAGGCTTCAGGGTTGATTGGTTCGCCCACGGTGCCGAGTAGCCTCAAGGATCTTAGATTGTGTTTCTGAGCCCATTGCTCGCCGAATTTCATATGCATTCTAATGGCTGTAGGGCTTGTGTAGATGATTGTGACCTTGTATTTCTCGACGAGATCCCACCATCTATCAGGCTGTGGATAGTCTGGGGTGCCCTCGTACATCAGTGAGGTAATTCCGCGCATCAAAGGCCCGTAGACGATGTACGTGTGTCCGGTTATCCAACCGATATCAGCAGTGCACCAATAGATGTCACTATCATTAACGTCGAAAACCGCTTTCATCGTGTAGTACGCCCAGGTCATATACCCGCCGTTGCTGTGGGTTGTTCCCTTCGGTTTTCCAGTTGTACCGGAAGTGTAGAGAATGAAACTTGGGTGGATACCTTCAGCCGGTTCCGGCTCGACGAACTTCTCACCTGAAGCTATCAGATCATGATACCAGAGATCACGTCCCTTTTCCATGTTGACTTGGTTCTTTGCTCTTCTTACGACGATGACTTTTTCGACACCGCTCGTTTGCTTGATGGCTGCATCTATGATTGTTTTGAGTTCCAGCGTCTTTCCTTTCCTGAAGGATCCATCTGCGGTTATGACGAGCTTTGATTTCGAGTCATCTATTCTGTTTGCGATTGATTGAGCGGTGAAACCTGCGAAGATTACTGAGTGAATGGCTCCAATCCTAGTCGTTGCCAGCATGCTGATTGGAAGTTCAGGGATCATAGGGAGGTATATTGTGATCCTATCGCCTTTCTTGACTCCCAGCTTCTTTAGAGCGGAAGCAAACTTGTTAACTTCTTCGTAGAGCTCATTGTAAGTGAGCGTTCGTTTGTCTCCGTTCTCTCCTTCCCAATAAAAGGCGACTTTATTCTTCTTCGGCCCAGAAACATGGCGATCGAGTGCATTATACGAAATATTGCTCTTCCACTCCGGGAACCAACGACCATAAGGCGGTTGGACCATTTCTTCAAAGGCGGGCCCCTTCTTCTCATACCAGAAGAGCTCATCCCCGATCTTTCGCCAGAAAGCGTCAGGTTTCTCTAAGCTTTCTCGATGAATTTCAGCGAGAATCTTTAGGTTCCCACGGTATTCAGGGAATATCATCGTCTTGGTTGGAAGTATTTCACGGAGAGCCATTGCAGAACACTCTTAAGCGAAAGCGTTCGAAGTCGGCGTCTTCTTAACTGTTTAGTCCAAATACCAGACGGTGCGCGGCAGAGATCACTCGACGCTTAAGTATTGACGAAGGAGTGGAAAGGCTTCAAAGCAACTGGTCTACATTGTTTTGTCTCTGAGTTCTCTTCTAAGGATCTTGCCGACCGAACTCTTAGGCAGTGTATCCTGAAACACAACTATCTTCGGAGCCTTGTAGTTGGCAATTCTTTGTTTGCAGAACTCAACGATCTCGGAGGGTTGAACTTTTCCTTTGTATTCGTCTCTTAAGATAACAAAGGCCTTCACGCATTCTCCGCTGGTCGGATCAGGGGTCGCGACCGCGGCTGCTTCTTTGATGGCTGGGTGTTCACACAACACTTCTTCCACCTCTCTCGGCCAGACTTTCATTCCGGAAACATTGATCATATCCTTCTTGCGGTCTACGACGCGGAAGTATCCATCCGAATCCATGGTCGCGATATCCCCTGAGTATAACCAGCCGTTTCGAAGTGCCATCCTCGTTTCCTGAGCGTTATGCCAGTAGCCGACCATGACCTGAGGTCCACGTATCACCAATTCTCCAGCGGTTCCAGGTGTCTGAACATGCTCCCCCGTTTCTGGGTCCATTATTTTCGCTTCCGTGTTCGAAATTGGAATGCCGATTGAACCCGAACGGTTCTTTTCTGGGCTATCAAGTGGGTTGACGTGTGTAACGGGGCTCGCTTCGGTTAAGCCATACCCTTCCACAAGTCTTCCTCCGGTTAACTCCTCGAATTTTTGTTGAACTTGCATCGGTAGGGGTGATGCTCCTGATACGCAAACGCGAATTGAGTTCAACCTGTCCCTGTCCACGTCGGATCGATTGATGATTGCGAGATACGTTGCTGGGACGCCGCAGAAGACAGTCGGCTTCAAGTCATCGATAGCTTGAAGAATTGCGTTAGTGTCACGTGGGTCAGGAATGAGGGCGATCGAACCGGACGTGAGGATGGGCGCATTCATCGCCACCGTCATGCCGTAGATATGGAATAGGGGCAAGGCAGCAAGGTGAATTTCTCCAGCTTTCATCCCCAGCCAAGTAGAGAATTGAGTCGCGTTAGCCACGAGGTTATGGTGGGTTAACATCGCGCCCTTAGGCGCACCAGTCGTTCCGCCGGTATACTGCAGGAGGGCGACATCCTTCCTCGGAAGAACCTGAGCGAGCGATGCCATGCCATCATTTTCCGCGATAAGGGTATTCACATCCTCAGTTTCTAATGTAGAATTTCCCTGAGTTAGAGTAGAGGCCCGTAATGATACATCAAGGCCGGTGGCCGTGATAACGTGATCGAGTTTCCACTTGTTTCGGGCCGCTTCCACGAATCTTAGGAGTCTGTCCCAGCAAACAATGATTCTCGCTTCTGAGTCCCTCAGGATGTGGAGTAGCTCTCTTTCTTTGTAAAGCGGGCTGATCGCAACACCAATCGCGCCTATCCTTAGCACGCCATAATATGCGACAACAAACTCAGGAATATTCGGAAGGTAAAGAGCGACTCGCTCTCCTTTCCCAACCCCGCGTTCTTGGAGAGCCTTTCCAAACCTTCCTGCAAGCATTTCGAGTTCAGAGAAAGTAATTTTCTGTTTCGAATAGTACAAAGCAGAGCTTTCGGGAAAGCTCCCTGCAGATCTGTGAAGCATCTGACCTAAAGAGACCTCTGGGTAATCAATTAACTTCGTCACGTGTTCAGGCCAACTGCCCATCCACGGTCTTTCTGGCGGCCCAACGTTCATCGATGATTCGTCCAGAACATTCCTTTCGAACCGCCTTAAATTAGATGAACCAAAAGGCCAGTTGGTGATTGAAAAACGCGCATAGGAACGGCGACAAACGTTAAGTTGAGAGGTTTAGGCTCCGGACGGTTAAGTGCCACTCTTTGAGGATGACGGTTGAGGAGGCCGATAGGATTCGGCAGGGTTTCTGGGACGAGGATGCGGCGGCGTGGGAGGCCCATTGGGTTCCGATCTTTCGTAGATTCGCGCGTGATCTGGTCGGTGCCGCTGGAATCTCTAGAGGGCAAGTTGCACTTGATCTTGGGACTGGGACTGGTATCGCCGCGTTAGATGCGGCTAGGGTTGTGGGGCGCGGAGGTTTTGTTTTTGGTATTGATCGGTCGAGGCGGATGTTGAACGCAGCAATTCGCAAAACCTCGAAAACTAGCCCGAGGAATCTGAGGTTCTTGTTTATGGATGCCAGGCATTTGTACTTCCCGGACGACCTTTTCGACGCAGTGGTCTCGAATTGCGGAATATCATTCGTTAATTTCGATGAAGTGGCAACTGAAGCGTATAGGGTCCTAAAGGAGGGTGGTTGTTTTGCATACAATAATTGGCGTCTGAAGAACGTTGAGGTGCACAGGATTTTCGGAGAGGTCCTGCAACGACATCGAACCGCCAATCCTTCGGCTACGCTAAGAAATCAACGAACCGCTCTCGCCATTTTCGAACGATACGGAAATCGGAAAATGTCTCTCAGCTTTCAGCTCCGGGAACTTAGACGGGCCGGTTTCACACGATTAACGGTCAAGGAACGAATGTACCGTGTTCGTCTTGGCGGGGTATACGAGTTCCTTGACATGCGATTCAGTAGTGCGAGCCTGAGACGGGAATTCAAAGAATTACCCAAGAAAGAGCGTACAGTATTGTACAGTGATCTTGCAGTTGGTTTGAAGGATTACATTAGGAACAGAAGCTTCAGCTTTGATTGGCCGGTTTCTTTCATTCAGGCCAAGAAAATCTAGTCCTTACTTCCAGGAGCAAACTCGTAGAGACCGCTTTATAGACGCGGTCCAAGTCGGGTGGAGCGTGGTATAACATGTCTGATAGGGTGAAGTATTCTTCGGGGACGAAATGGGAGCCGATAGTCGGTTATTCGCGAGCAATCAGGGTAGGCAAAATCGTGCATGTTTCCGGTACGACTGCGACGGACTCTGAAGGGAAACTGGTCGGTGTCGGAGATCCGGGGAAGCAGACTCTTCAAGCTCTGAATAATATTCGAGGAGCGCTGGAATCGGTTGGTTCCAAACTCGAAGATGTGGTTCGGACGAGAATTTACGTTACCGACATAAGCCGATGGGAAGAGGTCGGAAAGGCCCATGGTGCAGTCTTCAAGGACATCAGACCGACAACTAGCATGGTCGAGGTTAAGAAACTGATCAGCCCGGAAATTCTCGTGGAAGTAGAGGCTGAAGCGATACTCGATTAGGAGTCGATGGAGGTCATAGGCATGGTAACAATTCAACACGACGTGAAGCTTGCAAAGGTTTTCGAACCCATTTACGATTTGTCGGGTTCTGGATCATTAGAATTCAAAATGCTCCTTGATGGCGCATGGGTTTCGCTAAAGGAACGAATTGAGGTTCGTAGCCCTATTGACGGTGGCTTAGTTGCGACTGTCCCTAGTTCATCTGAGGGCGAGGCTGGCCGCGCAGTAGAGGCGGCGTACATTAGCCGCAATTTGATCAGAGTCATTCCAGCCGTGAAGAAGATTGAGATCTTCCAACGCGCACGCGAACTGCTATTGCAGAACACAGAATCATTCGTTTCGATCCTAACCCTAGAAGCCGGTAAGCCTACATCCAATGCTGAAGGTGAAGTCAAGGCGACCGCGGAGCGGTTGAAACTTACTCCCGAGGAGTATGGAAAGATTCGAGGGGAACACATACCTGGGGACTGGTCTGATGAGACACTTGGAACCGACGCGGACGTGCTTAGGGAACCGTTGGGAGTCATCCTGGCAATCTCACCATTCAATTATCCATTATACATAACCGCTACCAAAGTCATTCCAGCTCTTCTCGCGGGAAACTCGGTTGTAGTAAAAACCTCAAGTAAAGACCCACTTTCCTTCCTTATGTTCGCGAGACTACTGGACCTGGCAGGCATTCCCAAGGGATCTCTAAACGTGATAACTGGGAGAGGGCGCATCGGCGAATATCTTGCAGCCCACGACAAAATCAGCATGTTGACATTCACTGGCAGTACCGATGTTGGAAAAACTCTCGCGAGGGTCGCAGGTCTCAAGGGACTGCACATGGAACTCGGAGGAAAAGGATGTGCCATCATTCTCAAAGATGCCAATCTAGATCTTGCCGCGACTGAAACTGTCAAAGGATCGCTGAGCTACAGTGGCCAAAGATGCGATGCAATTTCACGAGTGTTTGTCCAACAGGAAATCGCGGACATGTTCGTAAAGAGGCTGATGAAAGAAGTAGGCTCCTACAAGGTGGGGGATCCGCGTGATTCATCCGTTAAGCTAGGCCCGCTGATAGACCACACCGCTGTCGAGCGAGTTCATGAGCTGGTCACGGACGCAGTAAGCAGGGGGGCAAAGCTGCTCACCGGAGGCAAGCACGAGGGCAATTACTACCAACCTACCGTTCTGGATGCAGTTCCTATCGATGCCAGGGTCATGTGGGAGGAAACCTTCGGGCCCGTTATCCCGATCGGACATGTGAAAGATGTTGACGAGGCTATTCAGCTTGCAAACAAGTCAAGATTCGGATTAGATTCCTGCGTTTTCACAAACGACATCAATCTAGCAAGGAAAGTGGCCAAGCGCTTGGAAGATGGCGAAGTGACGATAAACGCCGCGCCGCGTCACGGTGTTGGCTACTACCCATTCGGGGGCAACAAGGATTCTGGAATAGGCAGGGAAGGAATCGGATACAGCATCGAGGAAATGACCCGACTCAAAACAATCGTGTACAACTGGAAGCCGGCCAAAGTGTGGGCTGACCTAATCAAAGAACCAAGCTAACTGTCTGACGAAAAGAAAAAGAGGGGAGTTAGGCGGCCAAAGCAGGCCGAATTTCCTCTTCATATTGTGGTTTGCGCGTCAAGTTGACCACACGGGTTAAGCCCGCACCATCTATGGGCCGAATGTTTCCTAATGAGCTTTGCTAAGTTTGTCGAAAGATGCCTAGCGACCTGCCTGCTTTAGATTGTTATTCCGACCAAGTATCTGATGACGGTTCCGATTAGGTAAAGTGCAACTGTTGCGCCGAACATGATGCTCGTGATCTCGATGAAGTCCTTCCTGAATGCGGCGCCGGAAATTACTGATCCGTAGAAGCTGATGAAAGCTATCAAAACAACCGCGAGTAACAATGACACCGTCAGAGCGCCAACCATTATCTTTGTCAGAAAGTATGGCGTGGCTAGGATTACAGCGGTAATGAAATAGGATATGCCCGTGTAGATTGCTGAAAGAGTCGCTGATCCTTTGAAACCAGTTTTCGCTTGGGCAAAGGCTGCTGACGCCATGGCTATGGAGGCTGCTGCACCCGCTATGATCCCTGCTAAACCTGCTAGCTCAGTCGAGTTATAGATTCCCAACGAGCCTGCATGAATTCCTGCGATCTCCACTAAAGCGTCCGCGAGACCGAGAACTATGAATGAAATGTACTTTATGTGAGGTTCATCAAACTGTCCCGCGAATTTATTCTCGTGCTCCACTTCATCAGCTACCATCCTTTTGAACTGTGCGCGGTCTCTTTGTGGGATTTGGTGCGCGACTTCTTTGTACTTCTTTATTGTGCTCATTTCGTTTCTTTCAAGAAACTTAACCGCGAATGTGACTCCCAGCAACAAGCGAATGAGAATTATGAAGTAAACTTTCAGATTGCTTACGCCGATCTTTCTTTCGGGACAATATTTGCTCCAAAAACGATAGTGGCCGTACTCCATCCCAGACAGTCGTTTCAATGTGCCGCTGAATTTGTGTCGCTTCTCAAACCCTAGGCCTGCCAGCTTCTTGTAGACCACATAGTCCGTGTATTCATCAACCGCACTCGTGTACGCGAATTCCGACAAGTTTACGCTACTCATTTCTTCCACTCAATCTTGTCCTGAGGTTTCTGAATAGCCAAGCTACCCAGATAAAAATGGACCAATTAGAGGGGCCGGGAGCGTAGATGGGAGGTGCGGATTCCAGTGTCGACCTAACACTCGTCGACCAAAGGCAAGTCAATAAATCCTGGTTAGGCAAGGTACAAGGAGAGTAGGTTTGTCACTTTCAGCTCCAGAGATTGAATACCTGAAATCCCAGCGACTCGCTAGGATTGCGACTGTATCCAATAAGGGTCAACCGGAGGTCGTTCCAGTCGCCTTCGAATTTGATGGCAAGTATTTCTATGTTGGAAGTCACAGTCAGGACATCTTTCTCCGTACTCGCAAATTCAAGAGCGTCAGAGCTGGCAACAACCGAATCGGGTTAGTGATCGACGATCTAGAATCTGTTGACCCATGGAAGCCTCGGGGAATAAAGTTATTCGGAACTGCGGAGGTCGTTGAGCGTGACGGCATGTTCGGGCCTGGAAAGTATCTCCGGATAACCCCGCAAGTCTCCTGGAGTTGGGGTATTCCTGGGCTTAAGATGAAGAAAGGTGAATGGAGTCAGAAAACCGTTCACGAAGCTTGATAGCGTAGACTAAACTCGTCACAATTGGGTCTCGAAGCTATGCCCGCACTATCAAAGCAAGAATCGGAATTGCATAGAAAAACCGCGAAACAATGCTTCAACAAGACTTGGGACTATCTCGAGAAGAAGAATCGAACGCCGGACGACGACAAGCAGATGTTGATCCTAGCACATGCCTCAAGATATCATTGGGGGTTGGTCGGGAACGCCCGAAACCTCGCCGTCGGAGAATGGCAAATATCACGAGTCTACGCTGGCCTCAAACAGGCAGAGGCTTCCCTACTGTTTGCCAAGTCATCTCTAGAATTGGTGATTAAGAACAATCTATCCGACTTGCTCCCATCCGCCTATGAAGGACTCGCCCGGGCCTATGCGATTGCGCAGCAGCCTCAGCTAGCCAGAGATTACGTTGTGAAGGCGCGAAAGGAATTGGAATCCATCAAAGATGAAGAAGACAGGAAAATTTTCTCTGAGCAGATCAATGAAACCGAATCTCTACTTCAACTGAAGTAGAGCCAGGCCTAGTTCGAATTCATAGGAGAGCTTCCGGGTAACTCCTTTCCGATTTCCATAATGATTGCAAATCTCCATATACTACTTCAACGCAAATGAATGTGTTTGAAAGGAAGTTACTCTCGTCACGCTTGACGCGAAGGGTAACTGAGAGTGCTAAGAAAATGTGGACGAAGTGTCCAGATGGAATTTACCGCCTTGACTGCGTACTTGAGAATGGAATGCCGAAAAGCAAAGCTCAGGTTAAGGTTCGCAATTCAGAATATCGGCTTTCCATCGAAGGGTTCGGCTCTTTCCGGGAACCTAGGAATCTGAAAGAAATCAATGTAATTCTAGCCCGACATGGGCTGTGGCCATTTCGAGAAACAAACGAACAGTGTCCTGAGTATTTGACGTGTCTAGGGAAAAAATGCCCAACAGATTTGCGCAACAGAGTACAACAATCAGTCAACTCGATCAGTAGTTAATATCCTCGAATAGGAACGCGCAAGCTGCGCTCCATTGGAAACGAGTGTGCTGGGTCGTCGTAAGCGCCTGAGGTCAGATTACATTTCACGTCTACTTTCCACGAAATCCGTGTAATCCAATGCTTTACTCGCACAAGCAGACTCACACACGAAAATCGAATGCCTAATCGCGAAATCGCGCATCTTCCTAACCCATGGGAAATTATCGTGAGCATCCATGGTAGGAAGCGTTTTCATGTGACGGTATCAAGAGGCACCTGAGTGAAGTTGTTAACGTGGGAAGAATTTGCAGCTCTTCAGTCAGAGATGGCAGAGTTCGGATTGAAGAGGCTCGAGTATCGGGTCATGTATTTGGCGTCCGTCCGCAAGAATGGATATCCAAGAGTTCATCCATTCACTCCGTTTGTAGCATCAGGCCACCTCTTTGCTTTCATGGAGCCTACTTCTCCTAAAGGGCTCGACTTGCAACGCAACGGACTCTACGCAATACACTCGCTCGTCACTGACATGAATGGATCTAATGGAGAGTTCGCCATAGCCGGTCGGGCGCACCTAGTGACAGACTCAGCCACACGAGAGTTGGCAGTTAAGGGATGCCCTTACAGTCCGAAGGACAGATACATCTGTTTTGAGTTCGAACTCGAAGAGTGCATGACCAACACTTACGTGGACGGTGTTCCGAGCACAAGGCATTGGAAGGAAAACTCGCGGGCATAGTTCTCAAATTTAATGGCATTCGATTGTCGACTCACTTTCCGCGGTATCCTGATTGAGTAGGTCGACCTTCTTTACTACCGCTCTTAGGGTGCCGATGGCGCAGCCGGTTGTTGATGGTCTGTAGCTTGTTTTGCATCCAGAAGGCTAGGGAGAGGATTTCGCCAACCCCGTGGGTTATCGTTGAAGCGCCGGGGGTGGGATTTGAACCGACGGGTGCGAGTTGAATTCACTCCGCGAACTTGGGGGTGTCTTCTCAGTGTTTGAAGAGGATTCCGCCATTCCTGCCACCGAAGAGACCTATTGGAGAATTCTAAAGATAAACCTCTGGGTGACCTCATTTTCCGATTTCCATTATGATCACGAAATTTCGAGGTTCAAATTTACTCTTCCGGATCACTAGACCACTCACACTTTTACACGCTGCTCGCTTCACTCGCAGAGACTTTTGATGATCCAAACTGTTGAGCAATTCAGCGTCGCAGAAACTATTACGAAGTGTTTCTAGGGTGTTCTTAGGTGGAATTGTGTGACGGACCGGCATTCAAGCAATACCGCGGTCCGTGCTGCGACATTGCGTGCTGTGCACCAGCTCATCGATGAAGAACCAAAGATTCTCAATGACCATATTGTGCTTCGACTTCTCGACGCATCCACCCTTGACCAGATTCACTTGAACCAAAATAAGTTCCGGACACTGAGGATGATAGCGATGCGTTCACATATCGTGCTACGCAGCCGGTACACGGAGGATCGCTTGGCCGAGGTGGTTGACAATGGGATTCAGCAGTATCTGATGTTGGGCGTTGGCCTTGATACCTTTCCATATCGACAACCTCACTGGGCCAGAGTATTGCACATTTTCGAGCTAGATCACTCAGCAAGTCAGCTTTCGAAGCGCGAAAGATTGGCCTCGGCAGGAGTTGAAGTCCCTTCGAACGTCGAACTAATCGCTTGTGATTTCGAGACCACCTCTCTCCGTGATTGTTTGCGCAAAAGCAGCTTCGATTTTAGGAAACCTGCTTTTCTTTCGTGGCTCGGTGTTACGATGTATCTGAGCACAGATGCGATCGATGCAGTATTCCGGTTTGTAAGTTCGCTGCCAAGATCGAGCGAGATCGTCTTCACGTTTGCATCTCCTGCTTCCCTGATGAGTGAAAAGATTGCTGCATCTGCGGCGGCACACGGGGAGCCATGGCGTACACGTTTCGAGCCAAATGACTTGACCCACAAGTTGCAGGGGTTAGGTTTTTCGACAGTATCGTTTCTTTCGACTTCGGAGGCGGAGACGCGATATTTCCGAGGCCGTCACGACGGTCTTCATGCACCGCGAAAGGTTGGGATTGTAACCGCTACGGTCTAAGCCGATCCGTTTGCAGCATCCAACTTGATTGAGAAAGCAACTCTATTCTTCTTTTCGAAAAAGCCAATAATTCTACCGTCTAGCCCCTGCCTAGAGTTTACGAGATTGACGATTCTTTTGGTATCTTCTTCTCCATCGATCCGAGTAGCTTTTCCCTTGAGCCAGTCCCCCTCTATTCTGCCGAATCTTGCACAAGGTGATAAACGGACGAGAGGATTCCTTTGAAGCCTCTTCACCTTCCAAGATTTTGCCGGTGAATGAAAATAAATCAAGCCGCTTTCCTCTACAAACCAAACGGGAGTCCTAACGGCTTCGCCGTTTCTCTTGTATGTCTCAAGACTGATGAATTTGGCTTTCGATAGCTGGTTAGTCATAGTCAATGATAGCTCCCGCCAGATTAGCTCGCCCTCAAGGCAACGCTAGCTCAAGGAGACAGTTAGGTTGGTCAGACCGTACCTGATCGAAGCTTCTTTCTAAAGGCTTTTAGGAGCACGGGCGATAAGATGGGTTTATGCCAACATATGTATTGCTAGTTAACTTGACGGAGAAGGGTAAGAGGAACTTTAAACAGGAATACACAGCGACCCGCGATCAGTTCAAGAAAGCGGTCGAGCAGGCCGGGGGCAAGCTTACGGGCTACGTAACCGCTGGGCCGTACGATGCGGTTGAAATACTAGACGTGCCCAATGACGATGCTTCGCTCGCCATTCTTCTCGGCTCGCTCTCAATAGACGCTGCGAAATTCATGAGCCTCAGAGCGTTTCCAGAGGATCAGGTAAAACAGGCTCTGAAGAAAACACCTTAACGATACCTCGACGGTCAAAGTGAACCTTGCGGGCAGCGTTCAGCATGCTTCGCTTAGTTCACGGACCTTTGAATCGACATTCCACGCTCTTTGCTGTTTGCAGTTGTTATCGGCTAGATAATTCTTAACTTGCGAATATGACGGCTATGCTGCATCAAGGATAGGCGGAAGGAGTTGGCGCCGGGGGTGGGAGTTTCCCCTGCCCTTCAGGGTTCCGTATTTTCCCTCTAGGGCCGGATTTGAACCGAGGGGGGCGGATTGAATTCACCCCGCGAACCTAGGGGTGTCTTCTCATCTTTCGAAAAATCTTGGGTCAAATCTCACGCCTCAGAACTATTGGTGAAATTTGAAGATAAACTTCTAGGTGATCTGAGCCGCTTCTAATTCGTTGGAGCAAACCGGAAAAATACAGCGGTTTGCATCATGATCCGCTGACGAAAGGACATGACAGCGAGAAGAATTCAGAACCCCTGTACGGCGTGGTTCAGGGGTTCGAATAGGGCCCTTCGTACTTTTTGACGGACCCCGTGCACTCGCTTCGACTGGAATACATGTAGAATCACATACCTGATAGCAATTGTACTCGTAACGAGAGAGGACATGTGAGCGCCTACTATTCGGACAAGCTTTCAGCCACACGCCTCAAGCAAGTGTACGAGATCGCTCCTGTCAGAGTCAGGCAATATCTCGACGCAGAGGTGAGTCATGTTTTGGAGAAGATCCGTCCGGGTTATCTAGTCGTCGAACTGGGGTGCGGCTATGGGCGGATAATTCCAAGGTTAGCTGCAAAAGTGGGATGGGTGGTTGGGATCGACACATCTGCCGCGAGTCTGGAATATGCACGGGAAGAACTTGACGTTCCGAATTGCTCGCTTTCTCGCATGAACGCTGTTAAGCTTGCCTTCTACGACGGGGTTTTCGACTGTGTGGTTTGCATTCAGAATGGTATTTCCGCGTTTCACGTTGACCAACAGGCACTTGTCAGTGAGAGTGTCCGCGTGGCTAAAGCAGGCGGCACTGTTATCTTCTCAAGCTACTCGGAAAGATTCTGGAAGAATCGACTCGAATGGTTTGAACTTCAATCAAAAGCGGGACTCGTGGGAGAAATCGACTACGAGAAGACAACGGACGGTGCCATCGTATGCAAGGACGGCTTCACGGCAACTACGGTGAGCAGGGACCATTTTCTCGCACTGACAGCCCAACTCGATGCCGATGTTCGGATTGTAGAGGTAGACGGATCGAGTTTGTTCTGTGAGATAGTGCGAGGCTCTCAAAGTCCAAGCAGATGAAGGGCGGATTGAATGAATGGTCAAGAATTGCGCCAACAGAGGAAATCATGAGTGTCTCAAGCGCAAGACCTCTGGAGGAGACGCATTATGCCCACGATATTGGTGGGTTCGTATCCCAATGACTCTACACCATTTATTTGGTTGACTCACGGTGAGGTTTCAGTTAAGCGCTCTCTCCGGAGGCGGGATTCCGCAAGTTATCTAATTAAATCCTTGAAGTAATACGCACGCCAGACAAGAGGTGGAGGAACAATGCAGGTACGAAAACTTGGAAACAGCAATCTGGGAGTCTCGGCCATCGGGCTTGGCTGCATGGGAATGAGCTACGCCTACGGCCCGACTCCAGACAAGAAAGAGATGATTGCTCTTATACGCAATGCCGTCGAACGCGGCGTCACATTTTTCGACACAGCCCAAATCTACGGTCCATTCACGAACGAAGAGCTCGTGGGAGAAGCCCTCGCCCCCTACCGTGGTCAGGTGGTGATAGCCACCAAGTTCGGGATGAGCATCGATCCCAACGGACAGCAGGTTGTGGATAGCCGACCCGAGTACATCAAGCAGAGCGCCGAAGACTCGCTCAAGCGACTCAAGGTCGACGCCATCGACCTGTTCTATCAACACCGTGTTGACCCAAACGTGCCGATCGAAGACGTGGCCGGAGCAATTAAGGAATTGATTCGGGAAGGTAAGGTCAAGCACTTCGGCCTTTCTGAACCAGGAGTGCAAACGATTCGCCGCGCACACGCAGTCCAATCGGTCACCGCCGTCCAGAGCGAATACTCGCTGTGGTGGAGACGCCCTGAAGAGGAAGTGCTTCCGACCCTCAAGGAACTCGGAATCGGTTTCGTTCCATTTAGTCCTCTTGGCAAAGGCTTCCTCACGGGAAAGATAAACGAGAACACGACGTTCGACAGTTCCGACTTCCGCAATATCGTTCCCCGCTTTACGCCCGAGGCTCGGAAGGCGAATCTGGCCCTGGTTGATCTGCTTCGCAAGATCGCAGAAAGGAAGAAGGCAACACCTGCTCAAATAGCGCTGGCCTGGCTGCTTGCCCAGAAGCCGTGGATTGTTCCAATCCCAGGCACCCGGAAGCTGGAGCGCCTGGAAGAGAACATCGGAGCAGGTGCAGTTGAACTTACATCTGAGGATCTGCGTGAGATCGATAGCGCAGCCTCAAAGATCACGATTCAAGGGGCGCGGTACCCCGACGACCTAGAGAAGAGGACCGGTCTCTGAGCGTGGTGGTTCAATATGGCCGCTATGGAGTTTCTTGAGGCGCTGAAATCCTCGGTTGAGGTTGAGTTAACCGTCAAGAGGTCAGGGAAATGGACGACAAGGCCGGTGTGGTTTGTCGCAGACGGTGCCACGATATACTTGTTGCCCCTGTATGGTAGCGATACCAAATGGTACAAGTACGCTACCGCTACCCCTGAAATCGAGCTATCAGTAACGGGAAAGAAGGTGCGCGGTGAAGCTAGACCGGTGTTGGATGCTCACGGACTGGCGGATGTGATCGACCGGTTTGGGTCGAAATACGGTGAGCTTAAGAGGTATTACAGGAAACTCGACGCCGCAATTGCTGTGACGGTCTAGGATTACGACGAACTACGTTGGCGAGACGTGTCCAGCCCTATCGATCTTACAGCCTATTTCCCTTCCAAGACTTCAGAAACATAGTCTTCAAAGCGCTTATCGAACTGCCCCCTCATTCTCCCGTGAATCTGAACAAACCGAGGATGCTTTGCCAAGTCTTTGAGCCACGCCGCCCACTGTCGCCATGTCTCCTCGTCTATCCAACGTTTGGTGTAAAGCAGGAATGCTTCCTCGATTATTCCGTAAGCGATCAATAGATTAACAATGACCGCCGTATCCTCAAGTGTAATTCTCGTCTTTGTACGGTTGTCGCGTAGCTGGTCCCTCAGCAGCTTGTTTAGCTCAGGCTTCTCCGCCTGCGTCAGCATGAAGTCATTGTAGCGACCCATGAGATTCTGATACGAAGATTCTTTGATTGCTTTCTCTTGACTACGAAACTGGAAGATGAGGATCAATAGAGTAAGCGTGATCACGATAGTCTGGACTAGCGAAGTCAGAATGATGATGCTCGTAGTCTCGTCCAAGATAGATCACTCTGACCAAGTGGGAAGAGAGACGGTTGAATACATTTACGCTTTCAGCCTTTCTACACATGGTTGCAGCCTGAAGACTACGGCGGAAAAGGAGGCTACGAAGCTGAACTAGCCTCCTGATTCTTCATTCCCCGACAACGATTATTGCGCGGGGTTGCCAAACCTTCGCCCTGTTGAACTTTGCTAACCTTCCGTGGAACCCTGATGAAACCCACGATATTGGTGGGTTCGTATCCCACCGGCCCCACCACTCGATCTCTTTGACTATGTAGGATTTGTCTGCCCCGTTCTGACAATTGCGTGCGCAAATTTGGTGTGTACGTAAATTGGCGCCGGGGGTGGGAGTTTCCCCCGCCATACGAGGTCCCGTAGCTATCCTCTACGGCGGGATTTGAACCCACGAGGCCCAGAGGACCAACAGCTGTCTTGGCCCAAACTGTTTCGTAGATCTCGAGGCTCAACGTCCCAAGTATCCGCTGGGACTCTGTCGCCTTACCTAGCTAGGCTACCCCGGCACCACTGGAAAATCTTCCCATGGGACATAATAAGTGTGGACCCCGACTCATCTAACGCCCATCCAGACCAACTTCCAGTAAATAGTATCCGTGGAATGCTGCGGAAAGCTTAATCTCGTTTGGCTGGCCCACGCAGGTCGAGGCCCTTGGGTAATGACTGAACGTGATCTCCTGATGATTCCCGGCCCAACGAACGTTGACCCACAGGTTCTACGTTCGATGGCTCGTCCCACGATTTCACACACGAGCGCGGCGTTCGCGACGGTATTCAAGGAAACCGCTACCGATCTGGGCAAGATATTCCAGACAAAGGGAACCATACTCCCATTGGCGGGGACCGGCACCCTCGGCGCTGAAGTCGCACTTTCAAACATAATTGAACCGGGAGACAAAGTGCTCTCAATTTCAGCCGGATATTTCGGCGATCGCCTCGCAGAGATTTCCAGCAACCTTGGAGCCAACGTGGACAAGGTCGATGTACCCTGGGGTTCCGCTGCTCGAATAGAGGACATCGAGAGGAAACTGTCTCAGACAGTATACAAGGTTGTGATGGTGGTGCATGTCGATACTTCGACCGGCGTTGCCAATCCAGTGAAAGAGCTGGGTTCACTGGCAAAGGCGAAGGGGGCGTTGTTTGTTGTCGATTCGGTTTGTTCGATGGGTGGGATGGATGTTCGGGTTGATGATTGGGGAATCAATGTTTGCTTCACCGGATCACAGAAGGCCCTCGCGGCACCGCCAGGTATGACGGTAATCTCCTTTGACGCGAAAGCTCTCGGGGTTAGGGAGAAACGGAGAACCCCGCCATTCTCCTACTATGGAGACATCAAGCGTTGGCTACCGATACTTCAAGAACCTACGAAATACTTCGCGACTCCAGCCGTCAACATGTTCTACGCCCTACACGAGAGCTGCAGAATGATCCTATCCGAAGGGTTGGAAGAGAGATTCAAACGCCACGCAAAACTGGCCACCGCCTTTCGCTCAGGCCTCAAAGCCATGGGGCTTCAGCTTCTATGTGAAGATTCAGCCGCATCGAACACCCTCACGGTCGCGTACCATCCCAAAGGCGTGAACGATGTTGAATTTCGCAAATCGATGGCGGAGGGTTATGGTGTTGTGGTTGCGGGTGGGTTGGGGCCGCTGAAGGATAAGGCGTTCAGAGTCGGGCACATGGGCAATGTAAACAGAAGCGATATCCTAGCCACCCTCTCCGCCATAGAGGGTTCACTCGAGAAACAGACCTATCGGTTTCAACCGGGGTCAGGAGTCGCGGCGGCCAACCGCTCCCTTACTGCGACAATATGAAAACAATTCTATTGAACTTTAATTACCCATTACCCATGATTTCTTCTGAACTCTGTTGCCGGTGAACGTGAATATTCCTGCTGCGCTGCGGCAATACACTCAGAATCAATCCGAACTACAGGTGGATGCGTCCACAGTAGAGGAGACCCTTCAGAAACTGGACGGGCTTTTTCCAGGTCTAAGGGCGTTCATCCTTAACGAGAGTAGCGAGCTAAGACGGTATGTGAACGTGTTCGTGAACGGAAAAGACATTCGCTCAGGCGACGGCATTTTGACAAAGCTCAAAGAAGGAGACAACGTAAGAATAGTACCTGCGGTAGCCGGAGGTTAAGGGACCAAGAATGGCTTCAAAGAAAGGTAAAGCGGAAGTAAATGTTCTTCTAGGGACCCGAAAGGGCGCATTCCTTCTTCAATCCGATCGTCGAAGGAAGGCTTGGAAGATGAAGGGCCCATTCCTTCAAAGCTCCCCCGTCTTCCACATGATCTTCGACACTCGTGACGGGAAGACGATTTACGCTGCAGTTAACAGCGGCCACTTCGGCCCAACCGTTCAGCGAAGTAGGAATTTTGGAAAGACATGGGAGAACGCTGAGAAGCCTCCACGCTTCGCTGAGGGTTCAGGCTTGCAAGTGGAAAATGTTTGGCATGTTGAGCCGGGGCTTGCTGATGAACCGGATACGGTTTATGCTGGTGTCGCTCCAGCCGCGCTATTCCGAAGCAGCGATGGCGGCAACAGCTGGGAGATGAACCAGAATCTTAGCAACCATCCGTCCCGCGCCGAATGGCAGCCTGGGGCCGGCGGACTATGTCTTCACTCCATCGTCGTAGACCCCTCTCGTCCGAAGCGAATGTACGTAGGTATTTCCTCGGTCGGGGTGTTCAAGTCTGAGGACGCAGGGGAAACTTGGAACGTCAAGAACAAGAATGTACGCGCCGACTTCGCCCCCGTCAAGTACCCCGAATTCGGCCAGTGCGTGCACAAGCTCGTCATGGATCCAAAGAAACCCGACAGCCTGTACCAGCAAAACCACTGCGGTGTCTACCGTTCCGGAGACGCTGCTGAGAGTTGGGTTGAAATCTCAAAAGGCTTACCAAGCACTTTCGGGTTTCCCATGGCAGTCCACCCCCATGATTCGGAACGGTTCTACGTCATACCGGAGGAGGGGGATTTCTTCCGGGTCATGGCAAACAAAGAGTTTGCAGTGTACGAAACAGAAAACGCTGGGAGAACTTGGAAGAAGCGCAACAAGGGCATGCCGGAGGAGAAAGCGTACGTGGGCTGCTATAGGGAAGGGTTGGCTACAGATCAATTAGACCCGGTAGGCGTGTACGCGGGGACTAGAATGGGACATCTCTTTCACAGCGCCGACGAGGGCAAGAGTTGGCGGCTGATAGCACAATGGTTACCGCCTATCTATTCCGTATCGACGGCAACCATATCATAGAATGGTTCTATTGCTGCCGGGGCCTGAACCGTGGTCCTAACCACGGGCGGACTCTGCGAGGTCCTTGAAAGCCTTCTTGGCGTTTCAACGCTTCCACTAACTGTTTAACCCCTTGCGGATCTTTCACGTTCTCGAAAGTCATAATCACTTTACCCTCGCTAAGGAAGGAGATATCTCCGAAAACCTTGAGCAACCCGCGCCTCGGGCCACCGTAAACTCCGAATCCTCCTAGGCCTGGGAGGCCGAACATGCGAGGGGTTAGAAATACGCCGCCTCCGAGGGAGTCGTTGACTCTGTGAACGTTCATTATGACGACTTCAGGCCAGTGGGTGATTCCTATTTGAGCCACGACCTGCTTGCTCTCTGTGTTATATTTCATGCAGCGCTTGTTCGTAACCGCCTCTTCCATGACCACTTCCTTGTGGACGAGGCCTCGCGTTGTCTCCTTATGCCACAGAATCCTTTCACCCTCATTCAGTGGGATCGAGGATTGAACCTGCTGTAGTTCAGGTGAGGGGTTCTCGGCGATGATCTGGTCGGCATTCTGGGCTGTTCCTAGAGGGGTGGGAGATGCCCGAGCGATAACTGCGCCACATCTCGGGCAGGCTTGTACTTCGGGCGGGAGTTCGGTACCACAATTAGAACAGAACATGACATGCTCCACCCTGTACTACTTTGGCTGAAGCTTCTTGGTGTATGCTTCCGCTAGTTTACCGAGCTTGAACATCAACCAGACTAATGCAACGACAACCGCTGCACCGAGGATCGTTCTGATCAGTAAACCCAGGAATATCAGGCCAGCTGAAACCATTCTCATTCACCTCCCCGGCCACAATCATAATCGGAATAAAACGGATTGTGGATGATTCGTTCAGGGCCTACAACTCGGCGCGCGGGGATTCATTCAATTCTCGGTGAAAGAGCACTAAATGGAAATTCATGTTTGATTGAGTTTCCCTTCGCTGTCATGAGAACTAAGTTTGGTGGGTCGTCGTATTTCTCCAAACCTTATATGACGCTAAAATGAAGACTGAATTGAACTGATGGTTAGTGGTTGGTTTGAGGAGTTTTCTTCTCGTAAAGACGAAGCCGGGGATTGAGAAAGAGGTCCTTGATCGCTTCAAGGCCCTGCCCGAAGTTCGCGAGATTCATCTAATCACAGGCAAATTCGACTTACTAGTGGCCCTCGAATCCGACGAAACAGAGATTGACCCGAGACAACGGGTTGCCGAAGTTGTTGTTGATAAGGTGAGGAAGGCTGGCGGTATCATCGACACTAGAACCATCATACCTATCGAAGCGGAGGTTCGCCCCTCAGCACCGCCTGAACGGCCGACCCAGAAAGGCTTCGTCTTCGTCATGAGTGAAGCGGGGAAGGAGAAGGAACTCATGGGTAAATTACTGGCGTTGCCGGAAGTTCGCGGAGTTTACCTGCTCTTTGGAAAGGCAGATGTCTTGGCGGAATTGGAGGTTGAAAAGAGCTTCGTGAACCCACCCACTAAGAAAATAGCTTCCCTAGTTGAGAACAAGATCGCCAAGCTCGGCGCCGTTCACGACACCGACACCTACGTCCCACTCGAATCCATAGTAAAATAACCAACACACCGACCCTGCATGCAGGAAACCTATCCAACTTTCAGCTCAACCGAGTTCAACTTGAGCTCAATCAGTCTGAAACGGGCAACTTTGAGGCTATTCACTTTCCAATGTTTTGCTCTTTTTGTTTGATCATTCGGTTTCTATTTTCGCAAACGCTTTCAATAGTTTTGAGGAGGGGAAGGTCAGAGGGCTCAACCTAGACTCCGAGAATGTCAGCTGGAGTGCCGGTAAAAATCTAAACCTCGCTTAAGGATGTGTTCAAGAGTCGCAAACCTTCTCTAAAGTTAGCGGTGGCATATTCATGTCCTTTGGCTTCGATGAGTCTCGAAAATCCGTCTGCCTCCTTGGAAAAAGAGGCGACTCTGCTCCGGCAGGCCTCGATCGCTGCTTGGCAAAGTTTCTTGTCGCCGAGTAGCGCTTTGAGCCACCTTTCACGATTTCGAACGCCACCGACCTTTAAGTCATCATCCGGGAAGGGACCGAGAAAGAACTCGTCAAACAGGTGGCGTTTTTCAACTCTGACTTTTCCAACCATCAGTTTCCTTCTCTCTTCTTCAAATGCCGTCGTGCAGTATTTCTCAAGTTTCTTGCTTGCTATGTCTTCAACTCCCGCCTTAACGAATTTAGGCCACAATGCGAAGATTTCGGGCAGCAACTCGTGATGTTTCTTCGCTAGAACGCCATACGGGTATCCAAAGTTGCTGATGGTGGGAATGAGTACCATCAACCCTGCGGGAGTCAGAACGTAGTACTTGATCACACCGTCGTTCTTTGTGCTACTGACTTTGATGAATTGCTCGCGGAGAAGTTTCTTCACGGCTCTGTTTACTCTTGGATGATCGATCTTCGGTATCATTTTCTTCTCGATTTGCGCTGCGTAAACTGGCCCGTTGAGGGCTATGGAGAATAAAATCGCATGACGTATCGCTTCGAACTTGGGAGCTGAGGTGGTCTTCCAGTTCCAAACCTGTTCGAATTTGGGAGGTACCATTGTAGCTTCTTGACCTACAGTGTAGCTACTATCGCTACTACCTTTATTAGATTTAGCAAATACAGCTCGAGGTCGGATTAACCTTGAAATCTGTCGGCCGTTTACGAGTTGAGTACGTCACTCTCAAGAAACTAAAGGGTTGGGACAAAAACCCGCGGATTATCAGCGCTCAGCAACTTCGAGCCCTAACAGCAAACATAGAACGTTACGGGATTGTTGACCCTATCATCGTTGACCAAAACAATTTGGTCGTGGGTGGGCATCAACGGCTTCAGGCTTGCAAGACTCTCGGACTTTCGACTGTTCCGGTCATTAGGCTAAGGTTGAATGCGAGAGACTACAAAACGCTGAATCTCGCTCTGAATCGGATCAGCGGCGAATGGGACACTGAGAAACTGGCCCCCCTCATAGTTGAGCTTCAGAACTTTCCGCAACTTGACTTGACTGGCTTTACCCAAGTCGAAGTAGACGAATTATTGGCATCCATCCCTAACCTCGAGTTTTCAATTGAAAATGAAGACGACGTCCCAGAATTAGCCGCAGAGCCGACGACTAAGGTTGGTGATCTTTGGAAACTAGGTAGGCATAGGCTACTCTGCGGAGATTGCACAGATGCAAATGATGTAGGCAGGTTGATGGGCGGAAAGAAGGTAGATTGTGTGGTTACAGATCCTCCGTACGGATTCAACCTCGGCGAGAAAAGCGCTGACTTCAACAAATACTTGGGACGGACCCGAGGTAACGACACTATAATCAACGATGACATTCAAGATTACCGTCGATTCTACGAGGATTTCATCAAACTTCTCCCCCTGGCCGAACAAAACACCGTTTACATTTTCATGGGCGGAAGCGAACTACACACACTACGCCTAGCCGCAGACCAAGCGGGTTTGACCTGGAATAGTTGGCTCGTGTGGGTGAAAAACCGTCATACGTTGACGCGGAAGGATTACGAATGGCGTCACGAATTCATCTACTACGGCTGGAGAAACCAACACAAGTTCTACGGCGGCTTCAGCACAACGATCCTAGAATACGACGCACCCCTCAAAGCAGACCTCCACCCCACCATGAAACCAGTCTCGCTCCTCGAGAGGCTGATTGAAGACGGAACCCCAAGCCAAGGAGCAATCTACGACGGTTTCTTAGGATCCGGTAGTACGCTAATCGCCACCGAACGATCTGGAAGAACATGCTACGCGTTAGAGGTCGAACCACGTTACGTCGACACTGCCGTTCATCGTTGGGAACAATTCACCGGACAAAAGGCGGAGCTAAGCAACCGTGACGAAACAAGTTAGGGGACAGACAAGCCTTGCACCCGCCCCACCTGAAATCAAGATTGAAACTCTACAAGCCCTCAACTTTGAACTCATCGGAAAAGCCGTCCAACTATGGCGTACTTACCGTGACGACGAGAAATCGAAGGGGATCAAAATCAGCAAGGCCATGGAGATCAGCGACCGCATTATCGCAGCCATGCGCTACCATCCCGACATCACGCACCTCCGAGAATTGGACAAGTGGCGTGAAGAGGCTGAAAGGCTAGTTGACGCAGCTCGAAAAATACATCCGACTAGTGAAGGAACTACGAGAAGTAGTGAACCTGGCGAACCAGAGGACAATGCAAGACAGTGAGCTAGAACGCAAGTTCTTTGAACAGTTCATTCCACAAATCATTCACCCAGTAACTGACTTACAGCTGCGCCTCTTCAAGTATCAGGCTGATGCGATTCACAAGTTTTTCAAAAATCAAATCAGCATTTGGAACATGGGCAGACAGGTAGGGAAGACATCCCACGCGGCTCTCCTACTAGCGTTTCTCAGCCAAGAACTGCGCGGGGATGCGGTGATTGCAAGCTTCCGCATGGAACAATCTATGGACATTATCGATTGGACCAAAGCATGGTGCCGGTCATGCAAGGATTCCACATATGCTGAGAACATAATGAACAATGCCGCAACGGAAATTTGGTTCAAAACTGGTTTTCATTGCATTGCTATACCACACGGACATGCGGCCCGCGGGAAATCTACAATCTTAGTCATAACCGACGAGTCTGAACTGATCAACGACCAAGACATAGCTGCCTTCCTGCCAACTGGCCTAGCAACGAAACCAAAACGATTGCACATGGGAACGGTTTGGGGGACAAATTCATGGTGGTGGCAGTTCATCCAGCATGCAGATGAACGGCACTATGCACTATCCCACGTCACCAGCGAGCAGGCCTTACAACCGAATGGACCAATCATCAAAACGGAGCTTGAGCGTGTACTTGAAGAAATCGGTGATTTGCAATTTCAACAAGAATGCTTACTGAGACCCATTCCTGACGTTGATGTCTTCTTCGGCGCAGACCTGGTGAAATCGTGTCTAGGTGAACCGGTATGATGATCCTTCGAAACCACCGGCACCAACCAGAAGGCGTGTTAGCATGATTCCGGAAGATGCTCAAATCTGCATAGGTTTCGACCATGCCGTCTCTGGCCGCGACGAATCGGTCGCGTTCGTGGGCGCGTTGATTCCGGGATCAGACACACACGGACAAGAAGCTCTCATCCTGTGCGAACATGAAGTGCGAGCATGGTTGAATACCCTAGTTTACGACCAGATGAAGGAAATTACTCATTTGTATCCTCGGGCCCACTATTGTATAGATGCGACGGCTGAAGGTGGCAAAGAATGCTTAGGATCCTTTGAACGGGCTCGTGTCGAGGTGGTGGGGATTGATTTTGGTAAGGCGAAGCAGAACTTGATGATTACGCTGAAGAACTCTATGCAACGCGGACTGTTTAGGTTCAACGATGAACGACTGCGCGTGCAACTTACTAACTATAAGTTTCAGGAATCCAAAACGAAGAAAGGCCACTATCGGTATGGGGAACCCGGAAAACCTGACGATCGAGTCGATGCAGCCGCCCTCGCAAACTACCTCGCAGTTCAGATCCGCGGAAACCAAACCCTACCATACTTTGACTCCACAACATACATCGATAATAGAACGCGAACCATCTCAAAACCCTAGAGGGCGAGCCGACCAGCTTCGCCCAGCACGACTCTGAACCATTAAGGAGCTTTCGATTCCCACTGCCCGCACGATTCGATTAACCACCCAAAACCGACGGTTCAAATTCGGTTGCCCGCACCAGCATACCCACACACACATTTTCTAACGACGAACCGTCTGTATTACGGATAGAACTCTCCGAGTTACATCGTAAGGCATATTAGCGATCAGGTGAAGATGTTGCGTCATGAAAACATTTTGCGGAGCATTCCCACTCCTTCCAGGTAAGACTGAAGCTGGAAGAGAGTTTGCGAAGGCATGTATGGGTCCGAGACGCGCCGAATTTGCGGAAGCGCTGAAGAGACAAGGTGTAACGAAGGAGTCATGGTTCCTGCAGAAGACTCCTCAAGGCGACATGGTGATCGTTCACTTTGAAGCTGAGGACATTGAGAAGACTTTCGAAACTGAAGCCACGTCAAAAGACCCGTTCATGGTATGGTTCAAACAGCAAGTGAAATCAGTTACGGGAGTCGACCTAGAACAGCCCAGCGATGAACCTCCGCCAGAAGAAATCGTGCACATGTAAGCAAGAACCAAGAACGACACGATCCACTATCCGCCCAGTCACCTAAGAAGAATGTAGACGCCGTTACGAAACTCAGCACCTTCGATATGTCGTTGAACGCTGCTGAACATAGTCCCTGTCTCTGTAGAACTTGTCATACTTGAGTGGGTCGATTTCACCTACTTGGCCACACCATAGTTTGACGCAATCCATGTCGAAACCTTGATTTTTTTTGTGTGTGTGGGTGGGCTGGTGCGCACACACACATACTAACGACGACCCACGACAATTCAGATCAACGTCATTTCTGTCTCCATCGCGTCCAGTCGCGAAGCCTATGCCACCATTCATGTGCCTCTGCAAGCCCGTATGAATCTGCAACATCATCTAGATGCACGATCTTGAGAAGCGAGGCGTTGTCGAATCTTTGCTTTAGAGTGTCAAGCAGTTGTGATGAGCTAATTCTTGCGTCGCCGCAAAGCTCTATGGTGCAGGACATGAGACGGCCCATATAGTCTCCTATGTCATCTCGTATGTCTGAGAAGTTGCATAATTCTTGGAGGTGTTGAAGTTCGCGTATTGATTCGAAAGCTCCTTCGATCTCGTCGATTCCAAGTCGGCCTTCCCGGTTGGCGTAGTATCTTAGTATTGACATTCCCTCTAAGACATGGCCTGTAGCCATGGCCAGGTATTTCGAATGCGCCCTCGCGAATTTCGTTAATGCTTCGACGTTTGCTTTGAGTTCGGAGACTTCGGATTCAAGTTCACGTATCTTAAGGACGAGATCCTCCGGTAAGAGATTAAATGTTGCCAAAATTCATTACAGCTTACGCTATTGTGCGCACCAGCATACCCACACACACACTAAAACGACCGATTATTCAAAAGGTGGACCGAGAAGCTTAAACGCGATGAAAATAAGTGAATGCACATCGATAGGCGAGATGCGAAATCGGTGGCAACCGGCGACCGTTGGACTAGGCTAAACCTATGCCAACGGATAACACCAAACGAGCGCGCGCCTCCATCCGACCAGATATGCGTTATGAAATTACTATCACTATTGTTACTTGCACGCGTGAAGAACTACGGATTGCAATCCGTGTAATTTCGGCTCGGAGTCTAGCCGATTGGTCCGATTGCGACGAGGACCGAGTTCGTGATCTGGTTGTTGGGAAGATAGAGGAGTGAGGCACCCGTAAATTGCGTTTGTGGGTTCGTGGCGGTGATGTAGGAGTATATTCCGTTGCCTTGCCCGTCGGCTGAGAACTCGGAAGCCGCCATGGTCGATGCGAACGGCCCGGTGCCGACCTGGGCCCCGCCGGTAATTCCTTCTAACAAGTAGGAGCCTCCCACTTGCAGGCCTTGCGCGCTTAAAGTTACACTGAACTCTCCTCCTTGCAGCGGCGTTATCGTCATCCAGACATCATGAACCGATGAGCCAGCCACGGGGGTGAGCGAAATCGTCGTCGCCGATCCGACTCCGGAAGTTACGTAGGTCGTGTACGTGACGGTTGTCGTTGTTTGGTACGTGTAGCCCGGTTGACCCGGATAGCCTGGGTAGCCTGGATAGTTTGGATAACTGGGGTAGCAGTAGTACTGGTTCTGGTAACACCAGTTAGGGTTACCCCATTGGCTTTGAGACCACCAGGTATGGGTCCATTCCGTATGGGACCATTCCGTATGGCTCCAATCGGTATGACTCCATTCGGTTGTGCTCGCCGTCGTAGTCACGGACGTTACCGGCTGACTCGAAGTACCAGGATCCGTACTGCTAACGCTTGTAGATTCGACTGTTGAGACAGGTGTGAAGTAAGTGGTACTAGAAACCGTGGACTCAAACGTTGACGTCTGGCTCGATGTACTCCCGGACGAGCTTGAGATCGTTGAACTCTGGGACGTAACAGAGATCGGCACAGACGTCGTTGTAGCAACGGAAGACTCCATCGTCACGATTGAGGTCTGCGTCGTTGGGTTCTCCGCCGAGCTAACGGTCACCGAGGAAGTATCTGAGAGGGGCTCTGTTGTAGAAGTGATTACGATCATAGTTGAGGTTGGTATCTCTTGCGAAGTGGGGATTGACTCGGAAGTCATTGTTGTCGGCACGGAAGGCTCAGACTCTGTGGAAGGGGTGGAGGGCGCGCTCTGCGTTTCGGGTGTCGTGGGCGCGACGGTTGAGTTGTCCATCTGTAGAATCAAGCTGTTCCTTGGAACAAAGCCGGCGTATGCGCTCGCTCCCGACGAGACCAGGCTTACCACAGTCACTAATAGAATCGTGCACAATACTACTCGTCGAAGTACCAACTGAACCAAGACCAAACCAAAGCGTATTAGAACTACGCAGTGTAGTTGCGACTTATAACTTCGAGGCCGAACTGTCAAATATGAACTCAATGGGCAGCCGCGTGGGTTGCCTGGAATATTCGAAAGGATCGGGTGGTCACTTGTCGGCATGCTGGCTGATGCGTCTAATCGATTTTGGCGAAAATCATGGTTTACGCACAGCGTCAGCCGACTCCGCGCACTCACTCAATCTGGCAATTGGATAGCCTCCCACTGCTCGCGAATGGAAAACCATAAACTCATTTTGGAAGTGAAATGTAAGAAACGCACGAGTTATCGTTTCATGAATAAAGTCAAAGTTCTCGGTCTCGCAGCGATGATGCTTGTTGTCTGGATTGTCGGCTTCATATCTGGCGTCACTACCACGCATTTTCAATCAGCCACGTCGAGCACAATAATCGGATTTTCAGTTACAAGCACCGTGACGGAATCAACCACCGTAACAGGCTCGACGTACAACGGAACCCCATTTCTAATCCTCCACCTAGCAACCATCAGTCAGACTACACTGAAAGTTGAGAATTTCACCTACCGAGGCGCCATAATTACAATTGCCTACAGCCCCAGCATATTCGACATCGCTTATGTGCAGGGCCCACCGTATACGGCCATTCGGGTTGATATTACGAATTGCCTACTCTCAACGAATAATCCATCGGCATCGCCGGCGGGACCAGCGACGGTTGAATGGCTCCTCTACCCAAACACGTACCTTGGAGCAGTCGGTAATTTCGTACCCACCAGAAACAGTGTAGTCTACTTCTACTTGATAGGCGGACAAAATCTCGGAATGGAAGTGTAGACCTAGGTTACCCTGATAAGATGCAACAGCAGCTCATGCGAAGCAACGCCTTCAGCTCGCACGCGGGGGAACAAATTAACCCGGATTGTTCATTCTTCCGGTTTCTGCAAAGAAATCATTCTTCGCGGAAAACGTATTTCCCGAATTAGGGCAGGATATTTGGTGGTCTTGGTTGACAAGGCCGCCGTACATCACCAGAGGGGCTTGTGTTAAGACCATGGGACCCGCACCGAATTTGATGGCGGGTCCGGAGGGATTTGAACCAAATAAGGTCTGGTGGTGCGCACACACAAATCGGACTTCATTACTTCTCTCCACTCGAGACTTTGGACGCGGCTTCTATTCTATTCCTCAAGTACCATTTGAACAAAGTTTCTACTTCTTTGTCTTCTCGCCATTCTTTTTCCACAGCTCTCAGTTGGTCCATGTCTAGGGGAGTTAACTGGGTATCTCTGGGTAACTTGAGACCGTGAGCGTAGACCCAGGCTTCATCCTCATCGCTCTTCTGGGGTTCCTTTCTATTTGCGTAGGCATCGCGGATTTGTGGTAACTCTCTTAGGAATGTGCTCCAGATCGTTTCGTCTTCGATATCCTTTTGTTTGGCTAACTCTCTCACTTGTCCCCAATCTACCGATTCTACCCAATCATAGCCGTCAAACTCCAAGTAGATGCCGAACTTCATGCTATGGGCCTTCTCTAGCCATGTAGCGAACCGCGAATGCCTCTCCTTTTCAATTGGCCGCCGTCGCTCATCTGGAGGAATAGACCTGAAGTTCGCATAATCATCATGCAATGATCCTGTGAGCATAGAAGGGAAGTTTTTCCTGGCCACAGCCGCGATGAATTTCGTTATGAGCGGAGCTAAGTCTTCGTAATCGAAAATCTTCAGGTCTTCGATTTTCATCCTATCAGAATATAACGTGACGAGCGCGTCCGGTTCTTTTAGCTGCTCTGAGAATTCTTCGAGCAACTCCGCTGGTAGGGGGAGGTACATTCCAGCCTTCCAAATGGCTAGTTTGCTTGACGCCCGCGCTTTGGCAGATTGATAGAGATTGAGACCACGCGTGGTTATTCGGTATGATCCGTTTGCGCCTCCGATCCTCTGTAGATTGGGCATCTGAGGTTTGAGGAAGACTTTTTCGATGTATCTGGACTGTCGGAGCTTCCTGAGCGATCGTGCGATCGCGGCTTCGGTTCGCGTGGCAAGAGTTGGATATTGAGTAATCTCCGTGAAAGTTCGTAGTGCTCCGTCGGAGAGGCACTCGAGAACAGAGTGGCTAACTATACTCAACTATACCATAGTCTCTTAGAGTTTGTAGAGATTTAACGTTTCTCGTGACTCAGTTGAGCGGCTTGATTGGAAAGGGCTTTGGAGGTTGGTAGGCCGATGTCCGGGCCAGCTTCATATGATGCAGACATTCGATCATTTCCCTCAAAACTTACCGACAAGTCTCGTCGAAAAATGGAACGGTTGATAGAAGATCTTAATCATGAAATCTCCTCGATGCCAAGTGCGTTGCGGAATCCCTTTCGCATATTACGTGACATCGCAATCGAAATCGTGGACGAGTGAAACGCGATTCCCTTGTCTCTTGACACATTCGTTCAAGCAGGAGTACTGCCTCATAACTTGCAGAGTGGAATGAAAGCCCTCTCAAAAACGCCTTCTCCATCTCAATTGGCACCAGTGTTAGTTTGCCTCGCTTTCACCCCCAAGCCATTTCCAAACGAAAGCCGGCGTTTCTTTGAAATTCGGCATCGTATCGCGCTCCTCATGGGCATCAAAGAGCTCGTGGAAAAACACGACTGTAGACTTCCGCCTCTCGGGTGTGTGTGCGCACCAGCATACCCACACACGCACTAAAACGGCGTCCGCACGATCAACCAACGATTACAATCAGCATAAGTCCAGCGATAGCCGTAACAACTATGCCAAGCAGTAGAAAGATGAGTGCAAGCCTAAGGCGAAGAAATTTCAGATCATTGGTTTTCTGCAGTTCGCCAGTCGCATAACTGATTTGCTTGGCGAACATTGCCAGATTGTATGCTTGCGGTTTCGAATAGAAATCATCGATAGACTTCAATGGATCTGAGTCGGGCATTTGAGGTACTCTGGTCCACTTCGACTCATGAAATGCAACAATCGCGAAAGCGGCAGTCAGAATATACGAGACGAAACCGGCCCCTGCAAGGATCAACAGGACATGGTAATCGGTTGATCCGGCAAGCAGTGATCTGGCGTCTTTGTTTGTTGCAAGCGTAAGTATGAGACCCACAAGAACCGTTTCAATGATCCCGGCGAAGCTCATCAAATTAGCAGCTTGGCCATTAAGAGTCTTTCGCCGGTCTAGAGTTAGATCATACTCGCGCTGCAGGTCTGTGTACAGTTGCTTGAGTTTGTCTTTATCGTCGGTCAATTCTCATTACTATTGAATTTGCATAGGTGGCGGTGGCTGATAGTAGACCACCGAAGGGTAATAGCACTTCCCAGACAGTCGATCGTATAATCTGCACTGTTCGGGGTTACCGCCTCCTGGGCAGACGTGTTTCGAGATTCCTTTTGGACAACCGGTCATCAGTGCTCCGCAATGGTCGCAGAACCGGTCGTATGTTGCTATCTGACGACCACACTTATCACAGAAGATACCCAAAGCAGTTCCCTTTCTTTGATAGCTTATGGGTTGTTAAGGATTCAGATTGACAACTCGAACAGCCGTGAGAAAACTTCAAGTGAATATAGGGTAACACTCCATATCTGGCGCAATAAAAGATGTCGACGTTTCACGTCGGCTTTCGACAGTACGTGAGTGGTGGCGGGTCTAATGGTTCGCACACACACCTTTCTAACGACGGGCAACGCGGGTTCAAATCAGATGTCCCACCATGTGCGGTTCTATGAAGTAAGGGCCTGAGCACCGCGGCTAAAAGAAGGCGAATGAGTAAGGGTACTCGACAGCCGTGAACCCCTTTGAAGGTTGACGTATCCAGAGCCCTTTACGAGCAAGCCAATATGGTTCTCGTTGGTGGCGTGAACAGTCCAGTCCGAGCCTTCACCGCCGTGGGCGGCACTCCTCGCTTCATTAAGAAAGCGCGAGGCTCAAAGATACAAGACGAAGACGGCAACAGCTACATCGACTATGTTTGTTCTTGGGGAGCGCTAATCTTAGGGTCCGCAAACCCAAGGGTCGTAAGGGCTCTGCGTGCTGCGTTACCTCGAGGAACCAGCTATGGGGCTCCGACCCAACTTGAAACTGAGCTTGCACACTTGGTTATGAGATCCTTTCCCTCCATCGAAAAGTTGCGTTTTGTGAATTCCGGGACCGAAGCTGTGATGTCGGCCCTCAGGGTTGCCCGCGCGTACACGAAGCGCAACAGGATTTTGAAGTTCGAAGGTTGCTACCACGGTCATTCCGATGCAATGCTCGTGAAGGGAGGTTCGGGCATGGCAACGTTCGGTATCCCAGACTCTGCAGGTGTTACCGCTGGAGCAACTTCAGACACGATCGTTGCGCCTTACAATGACCCAGCCCCCGTGAAAACACTCTTCGAAGAGCATGGCGACGAAATCGCTGCGGTGATTGTTGAACCAATTGCTGCGAATATGGGACTTGTTCCTCCAAAATCAGACTACCTGCGAGACCTCAGAGAAATCACACGGAAATATGGAGCCCTTCTCATCTTTGATGAGGTAGTCACGGGATTTCGAGCCTCTCTAGGTGGAGCTCAAAAGCTCTACGGTGTCCAACCGGACCTTACATGCCTGGGGAAAATTATCGGCGGCGGCCTCCCCGTCGGCGCGTACGGCGGCTCTCGGAAGATTATGGACCTTGTAGCCCCGACCGGCCCTGTTTACCAAGCAGGAACCCTTTCTGGAAATCCATTAGCAATGACCGCGGGAATTGTTACGTTGAGGGAGGTCAATAGGCGAGGCTTCTACGACAAACTAGAAAGGACCTCAGCTAGCTTGGAACGAGGGCTACAGGAAGCCGCGAAAGAAATCGACTGCGAAGTATGGTTGAATAGGGTTGGGTCGATGCTAGGATTGTTCTTCACAGACATTGAGGTCAAGGATTACAGTTCCGCAAAGTCCAGCGATACATCTGCCTACAAGCTAGTTTTCAATTCAATGCTGGAACACGGCGTCTACCTCCCTCCCTCTCCGTTCGAGACAATTTTTGTTTCAGCAGCCCATTCTCAACCAGATGTCGCGAAAACGATTAACGCTGCTAGGCGAGCGTTTCAACATTTGAGACCAAGGAGTGTCGTTTCGAAAGATGGAACATCGACTCATTAGGGCTTGCAGGCGTCAGTCAGTCGATGTGACACCTGTCTGGTTCATGCGCCAGGCGGGCCGTTTTCTACCCGAATACAGGAAGATCAGAGAGAAACACGACATCATTTCAATCTGCAAGAACCCCGAACTGTGCGCCAAGGTTACTACAATGCCCGTCGACACTTTGGGCGTCGACGCCGCAATTATGTTCGCCGACATCATGCTCCCTCTCGAAGGAATGGGAGTGGAGTTCAAGATTGAGGAAGGTGTCGGCCCAATAATCAAAGAACCAATCTCTGACGCACGTTCCGTGGCGTCTTTGGACACACTTGACCCGGCAAGCGACGTGCCCTTTGTCCTAGAGGGGATAGGAGTAACAAAGAAAATGTTGGATGAAAAGGTGCCTTTGATTGGATTCTGCGGGGCACCCTTCACGATCGCAAGTTATCTAATAGAGGGACGGCCGACGAGGGAGTTCATCAAGGTTAAGAGGCTCATGTATCGCGAACCGAAGACTTGGCACGCACTGATGAAGAAACTTTCAGAGTCGATGACCAACTATCTCCTAGCACAAGTACAAGCCGGGGTTGATGTGGTTCAGCTTTTCGATAGCTGGGTTGGATGCCTAAGCCCCCAGGATTATCACAACTACGTGCTTCCATACTCACAGCACATCTTCAAGGAACTGGGCGAGACAAAAGTCCCAAGAATCCACTTCGGAACCGGCACCTCGACACTTCTTGAAGAAATGAAGATGGCCGGGGGTGATGTCTTCGGGGTCGACTGGAGGATCCCAATTGATGTTGCGTGGGAAAGGTTGGGTTATGATGTTGGTATTCAAGGAAACCTTGACCCCGCGGCATTGCTGGGAGACATGGAACTAGTCAAATCGTTGTCGACGGAAATTCTCAGAAAAGTAGAGGGCAGGAGCGGGCACATATTCAATCTGGGACATGGTATGCTGCCTGAGGCCTCGGTACAGAAAGTTGCTGAACTTGTAAGATTCGTTCACGATTCAACCCAACAATCAGCAATTGAAGCAAGGTAAGTGAGCATTACGGGTGATCTAGCGGTTCTTCTGATGGCATACGGTACACCAAGTTCAATGGAAGATATCGAGCCCTACCTCGCCGACATTAGGAGAGGCCACAAGCCTACGCCTGATGCTGTTGAAGATTTGAAGAGCCGGTACCGCGTGATAGGAGGACGATCGCCGTTACTCGACATAACCAAGGCGCAGGCGTCGGCTCTCAAACAGAAGCTGAGCTCGGAGGGTTTGAAGACTCAGGTTTACATTGGGATGAAGCATTGGCATCCATACATTCGGGAAGTCGTGCCTCAAATTATTGACGATGGTTTCGAGAGAATAATCGCACTCGTCCTCGCTCCTCATTACTCACAAATGAGCATCGGGGGATACAAGCAGGCGTTAGAAGAGGCGATCGCTAACTCAGGCCATTTGGACGCGGATTTTGTTGAGAGCTGGTACGATCACCCGCTATTCCACAAGGCGATTCAAGAGAAGAGTCAGGTTGCTCTCAGTCAATTTTCAACACCTTCAAAGGTTGAATTGCTCTTCACTGCTCATAGCTTACCCGAACGAATCCTTCAGATGAAAGATCCGTATCCAACACAACTTCAAAGCTCCTGCCAATCAGTTGCAAACCTTCTAGGACGTGAACAATGGTCATTCGCATACCAGAGCGCAGGACAGACCAAAGAAAAATGGCTAGGCCCAGACCTCATAGACTTCTTACGTGGATTCCAAGGTCGGAGAAGTCTTACCGACGTTCTTGTGGTGCCCATCGGTTTCGTAGCGGACCATCTTGAGATACTTTACGATATTGATGTTGAAGCCCAAGATTTCGCTCGAAGCAACGGCCTTAACCTGAAGCGAACCGAATCTCTGAACTCAAACCCCACCTTCGTCACAGCCCTAGCTGATCTCGTTCAGAAACGAACAGAATGACAGATCAAGTAGTCAATTGGTTCATTCTGATAGTGATCCAATAATCTCCAGTGGATCCTAGGTTTACAGTGCCGCTTCCGCTCACCAGCCAAGTGTAGTAAGAGCCCCAGGTAGCTTGACCGTAGGCAGTTGCTGTGAGGCTAGAAACGGGCATCGGCGTTCTAATTGAAATTGCAACTTCTCCACCATATGGGCTCGTCGCGACGCCAAGCAGGTCGCCTGAGGGGTCATAAAATGAAACTTTCGTTATGTCTAGACTGCAGGAATATGCAAAAAAGTCAACATGAATCGTGTACTCAATCGTTACGCTTTGAGCAATAACTGTTGACGCCAGAGTAGAGGCCACGAGAATTACTAACGCGAAAGCAATGAACTTTACATTCACCTTCGACACCAACGACCGAAGTGTATTCTGAACGTAGAGAGCTTCGTGTTAGGTTGATGGTTGAAGGGAAACGACGCCCCCGGCGTCATACCATTGAACGTTCATGTTGATCTGGAAGCTTTGGCTCGCATACCCAGGGGCTGAAAACGTGATCGTGCCCAGAACTCCATAGGGGTAAGGGAGTTCCCAGGACCCATCCGATCCAGTCAAAGTGGTCTGCGCGTTAAAGCATCGGCTCAACGTGACCGTGGCAGCAATTGGTTTGCCAGTGCTCGCGCTGTATACGCTCCCATAGAGAATCCTTGATTGAGCATTCGCGAGCGTGACTCCTTGTGACACGACAAGTACAGCGAGCACTCCCAACGTGAATAGTAGCCAGCTAATTCTCCGCATGCGGTCTTCCCGAGTCTAATTATGAATCTTGAGCTATAAAGATGGCCGGACAATTAGCGTGCCCGACGTTTCTTCTTCAACATCATGTAGGCAACTGCGCCTATACAGGCCAAGACAATGACTCCCACAACCGCGAACCAAATCGAATTGTTTGGTTGCTGTACTGATGCACCTGGGACGCTTAGTGGGAATCCGTTCTGTTCCTCATGTTGTAGGCCGGTTGCGGTCAGATAGATGATTTTGATTAGGAGGGAAACTTGTGGTGTGCCGTTTGTGACGTTTGCGGCTTGAATCATCGCCGGCATCGCTAGATCGAACGTCCATATTGCTGATTGTAGGTAACCGAGGTGGAAATTACCCAAACTCTCAGAATGGATCAGTTCCCAGCTGCCGTTCAGTCCAGGGTCTAGGTACGCATTCCCTTCTGATAGGTAGACGTCAGATGGTGCGACGTTGAGAATTTCCATCTTCAACTCTGTCGTCTGTCCCGCGGGGACAACGTAATGCCCAGCGTCTTGGCCGATCAAGGTTAGTGATAGTTGGGAAGTTGTTTGTGCAAAGCCCGGTGAGAGTACCGCGAAAAATAGTATGATAGGTATCAGAATTATACGAAGCGGCACTCGCATTGTGTGTCTACACATAGGCCCGGGTGAAGTACCGTCTATTTATGTTTCCAACTTCGTTTTCGTCAATTTTGCGAGCGTCCTGGTTCATGGCCATATGGTATTGGTGATTGGCGCTGCTTTCGTTCGGAAAGCGGAACCATACGGAGATCAACATTCAGTTTCGGCCGCATGGGCCCAAAGCCTGCTAATTCAAGGACTTATCTCGTGTCGAGCCATCGTTTTTTGTCACCGGCGTCACTAATCTTTTAATTTCACTTCACGAAATTAACTTGATGATTACTATGTTGCGTCGCGGTTTTGGAAAGGTATTGGCCGTAACCATTCTTGCCTTGACTTTAACGTTAGTAGTTAGTGGCGTATTCGTCAACGCAACACAATCGCCACCATACCCATTCCCTCCGACTTTCCCCGTGAACAATTTCGATTTCACGATCACGACGAGCACGACACTCGTGAAGATTCAGCAGGGTCAAACCGGTGGAGTAGTTGTGTGGCTGGACCTTTACTGTCCTAACTCGACGACAACTATCAGATGTGATTCGACCGTTCTTCAAATCGTAACCTTGTACATTTCAGGGTGCCCAACGGGTGCTTTCTGCTCACTCGATAGGCAGCAAGTTCAACTGCCTCCGCTCTATCAGGGCGCGAGCGATCTCATCATCTACACGTTCTCAACGATCCCAGTCGGCAATAATCAAGTCGCACAAATCACCGTAACCGGCGTCGACCAGTTTGGACAGAGTCATTCAGCATCTTTCGGCGTAATAGTCTGCTACTGTTAAACGTCATCCGAACGTCACACGGCATTCGTCTGAACATTCGGTCATTTCCGAGCATTACGCGTCATAGACGTAATCATTGAACAATACGTTCCATCAAGAATTGGGAATCTTCTTTAGGATTGCTGGCTGAGCTCATAATCCTGTGGGCTCGTGATTGTATTCGTGTACACTAACGTCGTGGGTGAGGTTGGCTGAATAGTTGCAAAGCTTGAAGTGACTAAGGATCCGAAACTGGAGAAGTCTAGTACTCTGGTTACGCTTACACGAATTGTGAATGTTGGGACTTGAGCAGGTAACGTAAGATAGAATGTCACGAGCTGATATCCGCTTGAGACCGGTAGGTGAATTTGGACATTGGCCGTGTCAGTGTAGGGCCCATAATAATTGCCCGGAGCCGGAGCGACCACAGCGTTTAGGGCGCGTAGGGAGACGATAACTGTGATGTCTGTGTTGCCTGAATTCCTTACGAGTACGTGGGTGATGTCGATCGTTGACGGTTGGTACGAAGACATCGCAGTGAGTTGATAAGAACGACGAACATCGGTTGTTCCTCCGAAGGTAAAATCTACTACGGTCGCGTGGGTCCATCCGTACCAAGCGACAACTGCAGGAGCTGTAACGGCAATAAGTAGGACCACGACAACCCAAAGGCTGTGATTGCCTAGGCGCCTTTGTTTACGTGTCGCTTTAGGTCGTACCTGTACCCGAGTGTTCTTCTTCTCACGTTTGGTTCTGGGCAGCCGCACCCGCTCCTCAAGCATTCTCCGGTATATCCATGTATTTGCATGTGAAGGTTCAAATAGTTTCCCGAGGCGCGAATCCTGCGCGATATCGTGGGGCTACTCTCAACAATTGTTACACTGGCTTCGCTAATTATTTGATCGCGGCAAGAGTTGACGCATTTGTTGGACGAGGCAAACCATTAGGAAATGGTTTTTCGAAAAGAGAGCAAAACGGGCACCTGAAAGATCCAATTCCTACATTTTAGAGGGGGAAATTTGCAGTTGCTGCACAAGGCTCAGTAGTTTATCCTTCAGTGAAGACATAATTGTCAATTTTCTTGTCCGACAGATTGATTATCAATCCTCGAAGAACCCCAGTTACATACTCGCTGCCGGGGTTGAAGCATTGCGTCTTCCCTATCTTGGTTAGGCCTTTTGATTCGTGAATATGTCCGTGGAGGCCTGCCAGGGGTTGCAGTTTCTCTATCATTCTTCGTACAGATGTGGATCCGACGTGAGCCATTTCCGGTTCTCCTCCAGGTGTAAGGACAGGCGTTAAGTTTGCGTCGAGTTTCGGCGCAACGTCTATTTGAGTATCATACGGAGGACAATGGAAATTGAATAGGCTCGTTTCGGGTCTTGTTAGCCCAGCAGTTGTCGCCTCGAGTTTTGACATTAGTTCTTCCTCCGATATGTCGCCGGGGCAGTTCCACGGAGTCATGTTTGAGTTGCCTACGCTTGGCATCTCGTGTTGGTCGTCAATTTGGACCACAGATTCGTTTGGGTAAATCACATAATCAGATTCTTTGATTATGTCACCTACCACAGGTAGGTCGTCATTGCCTACGTTGAAGATCGTTTTACATCCAAGAGGCTTAAGCCTCTCTTCGGCGAGTTTGACCCATCGTCTGATACTTTCGGCCATCACCTTCTCGAAAACCTCTATCATCTTTGCTTCGCCGCTTTGTCGGAGTGATGCCCATTCACTCTCAGTTGTTCTGAAAGGGTAGCTTCCTAGCTCACGAATGTCTTTCTCGAGCTTCTCCAGTTCTTGCCGATTCTTGGCAGTTCTACTCGTCCCAACGTACTCAGCAGTCCAAGATCCGCTCTTGTCAAAGATTGGTGTAATCGTTTTTCCTGTGATATCCCCTCCGATCACTAGTACATTGGCGCTGTATACTCTTGCTGCATTCGTGAACTTCAGGAATAATCGCTCTGACCCGTGTATGTCAGAGACGAAGAAGATACGTGTGTTAGTCATCGCGTTTACCAACTGACGCCAGCAGATTGAACTCTATTCAATTGCCAGCCTATAGAGTAGTGGAGAGTATAGACTACTATGAATGGACTTGGGTTACTATTATAAATGCACCATTACAACAGGCCGCTTGAGGCTGTAAGTTTGACAAAGGAATCTGGCCTCTACGTTAGAAAGTCATCAGGACTAACTAGAAACGTCAGTTCCACGGATGCGTTCATCGCGAACCTTGTTGGAATGGGCATACTCGTTAACATTTTCTGGGTCGTTTATGCGTCGGCATCTTATCCCGGCGCTGATCTCAGGTCGACAGTTTTCACAGCTCTAATTGTAAATGCGCTGGTGGCTTACGTGTACTGGATGCTTTCAACATCTATGCCGAGAACTGGCGGCGACTACGTCTGGGTGGGCAGAATTTTTCATCCATCCATCGCTTTCATGGCGAACGTTGTTTTTGTCGTGATCATGATAACGTGGGCTGGTCTGTTCCCATACCTAACCGCCGCTTTCAAGCTCCAAATGCTCTTCACTAACCTCGCAATCACAACCGGCAATCAATCATACGCCGGAATCGCCACTGCCCTTGGGGTTGCGAATAACATCTTCATCGTTGGAGCCATAATTGTCACGCTCGTAGTACTGATAATGTTCCTACCAGTCAAGAACATTTTCCGTATAGTGATTGCGCTGTTCGCTGTGCAAGCGGTAATCTTCGTCATCTTCATGGGAATGATGTTGACCACCAACAACGCCGCATTTGTCGCAGGCTTCAATGCCAAATCTGGAACGACTGTGGATTCCATCGTCAAGAGTGGAACTGCTCTCCTTGGCTCCCCAATCACATTCTCGCCAGGGCAGACCGCCATCGGGCTAGTCTACACGATGCTGAGCTTCATTGGCTATGCGAACAGTGCGTACTTCGCAGGCGAAGTTAAGGGCGACCCGAGAAAATCACAGGGACTCGCAATATTCGTCTCACCAATAATTTTCGCTGTCTTAATCTACATACTCTATGCGTCGATCTACAACGTCTTCGGGCACGATTTCCTAGTGGCCTCAGCTCTTCTCTTTGTAAACGGAACATCGCCATTGCCCTCCATTCCCTCACCGGCATACTTGATTAGTTACATAACCAGTAACCCGATACTCGCTGTCTTGGTTCCATTCGGTCTCGTGTTGAACAACATCGGCTTCGCCATCGTCTACTTCTTTGTTCCGACAAGAAACATTTTTGCATGGTCGTTTGACCGAGTCATACCAGTCAAGTTCGCAACCGTGGATAAACGCGGGGTCCCAATCTACGCGGTCCTAGTGTATGCGATTATTGCATACTTCTCGCTCTGGGTAACAGTCTACACGACGTGGTTTAGCTACTTGTACTACGCAAACTTCGGCTGGTGGATTGCTGTAGCAATAGTGATGGCAGCAGCAGCAATATTCCCATTCAGACGGAAGGACATATTCGAAAGCTCACCGAAAATAGTAACATACAAGCTAGGGCCCGTTCCGCTGCTTACCATCATCGGCGTGGTCGGCGTCTTCGCCTCGCTGTTCATATCATATTCGACAATCCTACCATCGTTCAACGGCTTTCCAATAAACCCAATTTACGTTGTCAGCATGCTCTTCGTCATGGTAGCAGCGCTAATTGTATACGCAATCTCATACTTCTACCAGAGATCACGCGGAGTCCCAATCGATCTGGCGACCAAAGAGCTCCCGCCGATTTAGGAAGGCCTGCGATGGCCACCCAGGCCCCTCAACCAACCAAACGTCACAAAACATCCTTCGCCGGGCGCCAATCTCATTTGCGGCCCGAAGGGGCCTACGAGGTTATGGCGCGTTCGCAGGAACTTGAGTCCACGGGGCGCGATATTATCCATTTGGAGGCAGGCGAACCAGACTTCAACGGTCCACCAAATGCATCCCTTGCGGGTATTCGCGCGATTGCTAGCGGACAGACACGCTACCTGCCACCAGCAGGCCTGACTAGCCTCCGTGAAATCATAGCCGACGTCGCAGGGAAGAGGAGAGGTATTAACATCAGTCCGAGACAGGTTCTCATCAGCCCGGGCGCCAAACCGGCCATGTTCTTCCCAACCCTAGCCTTAGTTGAGCCCGGCGACGAAGTTGTCTACCCCGACCCAGGGTTCCCAACTTATGAGGCCATGCTAAGGGTGGCGGGAGGCATTCCAAAACCCGTGCCACTACTGGAATCAAAAGCATTCTCATTCGACTTGGACGCGTTTGACCGAGTTGTGAACGACAGAACTCGAATGATTATTCTCAATTCGCCAAGTAACCCTACAGGGGGTGTAATTCCCACGAAAGACATGCAGCACATAGCTGAAGCCGCTCGGCGTTATGACTGTTGGATTTTGTCGGATGAAATCTACAATCAGATAATATTCGACGGACTGAGCGCTACGAGTATTGCCTCTTTGCCGGGTATGGCGGAGCGGAGCGTCATAGTTGACGGGTTCTCAAAGACCTACGCAATGCAGGGGTGGAGGCTTGGCTACGGGATCATGCCTGAACCCCTAGCGGAACGGGTAAGGTTGTTCTACACGCACGCATTCGGTTGCACCGCGCACGCATCCCAGATAGCAGCCGTCGAAGCCCTAACGGGTCCCCAAGATCATGTGACCATGATGGTTGAGCAATATCAGCGTCGACGCGAGATAATCGTGGATGGGTTGAACAAGTTAGCCGGAGTTCATTGCTTGAAACCCCAAGGAGCATTCTATGCGTTTCCGAATATTCAGAAGACTGGCAAGTCGTCACAAGAGATAGCTGACCTCTTCCTAGATTACGGAGTCGCCGTTTTGCCCGGAACGGCTTTCGGCAAGTATGGAGAAGGCTACTTGCGACTGTCCTACGCAAATTCGATTCCCAATATACAACGGGCATTGGAACGAATGGATAAGGCACTCAAGAGCCTAAATTAGGACGAGATGGGAAGGTCGGAGGCTGATATGGCTTGGCCGCGAAGTCAACGTTGAGTCTGGTGGAGGCCTACCAGTTCATGAAAGGGAAGCGTTGGGTTGATCTGACACATGCATTTGCCCCAGGTATTCCTCACTGGTTCGGATTTCCGGACGAGCAACGGGAAACACTGTACTACTACGATGAAGGCGTTGGTAGCATAGGCTCATACGGAATATACATTCAAAAATTCTCCCATGTAGGACAATGGGGCACACACGCAGATGCCCCCGCACACTTCGTGAGAGGGAGGAGGATGCTGGATCAGATTGACGTGAAAGAGATGCTTCTCCCTTTAGTCGTCATCGATATTCATGAGAAAGTAGCCAAGAAAACCGACTACGCCGTGACGATGGATGATGTCAAAGCTTGGGAAGCTAAACACGGCACCATTCCTGAAGGATGCTTTGTAGCGTTACGCAGCGATTGGTCCAAACGCTGGCCAGATGACCGTGCAATGCAAAATGAGGATTCTGCCGGTGTAAAACACTTTCCAGGCTGGAGTATGCCTGTGCTAAAGTATCTCTATAAAGATCGAAAGATTACAGCTTCCGGTCATGAGACCACGGACAACGGGCCGGGGAACATGGATATGGAAAGGTACGTTCTCGATACGGACCATTACCAGATCGAGCTACTCACTAACTTAGACCAAGTTCCCGAGGTCGGAGCACTTATCGTAGCCGCTTTTCCAAAGCCTAAGAACGGTACCGGGTTCCCAGCGCGAGTATTCGCCATAATTCCCTAAAGCGTGGAGCGCAGGGAACGTTTTTCCCTGCATGAAACTTTCCGCGAAACGTTTCTGACTATATCATTGTGAGGAGTTTCTTGTATTCCTCATCCGACATTGTGAAGTAATTCTCTTTTTGCGGGAAAGTGTGGCCGGTAACCTCACTCACGTATTGCGTGAGTCCTTTCAAAATTACTTCACCGGCGTTGCCGAACACTTTAGCCATGCGGGGTTTGAATTTTGGATAGAGTCCGAACATGTCATGATAGATCAGCAGTTGACCATGGGCATTCGGGCCGGAACCTAGACTCATTATGATACAGTTCTTCGCCCGTTCTGTTATGAGCTTGCACACTGGGTCGGGAACCATCTCTAAGAGGACCATGAATGCCCCCGCTTCTTCAATGGCCTTAGCGCTATCTATGATCCGCTTGGCTTGTTCCGCTCCTTTGCCTTGCACCCGGAAGCCACCCAATGCGGCAACGCTTTGAGGGGTAAGTCCGAGGTGACCGATTGTGGGAATTCCTGCCTGAACTATGCCGCGGATGCGGTCACACATCTCTATGCCGCCTTCCAGTTTGATCGCGTCGCAGCCAGCTTCAGCCATGAAACGACCTGCGTTCCGGATAGCGGTCTCAACGCTCGGTTGGTAGCTCATGTAAGGCATATCACCAACTATGAAGGTGTTCGGAGCGCCACGGCGTACGGCTTGAGTGTGACGAATCATATCATCCATCGTCACGGGCAGTGTGCCTTCATAGCCGAGTATCGTCATACCCAAGCTATCGCCGACAAGGATCATGTCTATGCCGGCCTTCTCTTGCAGGTACGCGGTCGGATAGTCATAACAAGTCAACCATGATATCGGTACGTGATCTGCAACTTTCTTGAACAATGTTGGCAGAGTGTGTTTCTTTCGTTCGACCACTACTGTCTCAGTCATCATTTACCACGCGGTGTCTGATGAACGCCGGTATATCTATTGCATGCTCAAATGCCGTTGCTGAAACTGTGTTCTGAGCTGAAAAATTAGAGAAGCCGTACCTTACGTCGAAACACATTTGGTCATCGCAGTTTGATGTATTCGTATGCTTTCTTTGCGCTTTCAAAGCAGTAGTGTACGTTTTGGAAGTTCTGTCTGAAAGCTGCTACTTCTTGTTTGACTTTCTTGGGGTCTTCCTTGTCGACGACTATTCGTTTGATGAACTCCGCCACGTCTACCATGTCATTTTTCTTCATGTCTAGTCGTGTGATCTCTGAGGTTCCAATGCGTAGGCCACCGGGATTCTGGTAGTGCCTTCCAGATTGAATGTCGCCTGGAATCAACTGCCGGTTAGCAATTATGTTCGCTGCTTCCAGGGCTTTCTCCATGTCACCTCCCAATCCATACTTTGATACATCAACGACGATTTGATGCGATTCGGTGAACCCCTTGTGCTCAGCAGTCACTGTTAGGCCGCGCTCATGCAATGCCTGTCCAAGTGCCTTCGCATTCACTATGACCTGCTCAGCGTAACTCTTTCCGAACTCAAGCATTTCAGCGAACGCTACTGCCTTACCTGCCAAATGGTGGAGGTGGTGGTTGCTGGTGTTCGAAGGAAAGGTTGCTTTCTTGATTTCCTCCCCATACTTCTCCCACGAGAGGACGGCCCCCCCCTGTGGCCCGAAGAGCGTTTTGTGTGTACTCAGGCAAACCGCGTCTGCGCCTTCACGCAGTGGGTCCTGAAACTTTCCGCCTGCAATTAGTCCCGCCACGTGCGCTGCATCATAAACAACTTTTGCCCCAATGTTCCGGAAGGTTTCTGCTAACTCCTTCATGGGATGTGGGAAAAGGAAGAGGCTACCCCCGAACATTGCTAGTTTCGGCGGTTTACCCTCTTCCGCCATCTTCTGGACCTTCTGCCTCGTCTTATCAACGTCAATGTTCATTTGTTCACGGTCGAAGGCGAAGTAGTCTACTTCCAACCCGTGAACGGATCCAGCGGTCCCATTGAAGTCCTTGCGCCCTGAGGAGATGTGCCCCCCGTTCGGGATGGCAAGGGTGAGTATGCGGTCACCTGGGTTCGTGAAGGCCGTGTAGATTACCAAGTTGGCACAAACGCCCGATACTGGTCTGACATCGACAAACTCAGCACGGAAAAGTTGCTTTGCTAGATCGATGCAGAGTCTTTCAACTTGGTCGATGTACACACACCCGGCGTAGACACGTTCCCCAACCCAGCCTTCAGCGTATCGATTACCGAAGTCTGAAACAATGGCTTCGCGAACAGCCGGGCTTGGAACATTCTCCGACGCTATAAGAGGGATCGATTCAGAAAACCATTTGTGATGCGTCTGCAGAAGATTCAGAACCTGATCGTGAGACTCTCTTGGTGACAACAAACTAAAACGCTTCCTCAACGCTCACGCGCCGACTCTCTAAGATATTGCGGTCAATGTTCACATGTAATCGCTCTATGAATTCGGGGCAACGAGGATGTACCATTCCAAGGTACCGAACATCCTCCGGCTGACAAACGAACTCATATCATTCCTTGAGCTCGCCCGCCATAGTACCCCTTTCTTATCGTGTCACGAAAAAACGTATTACATTACGAAACCAAGTAATCTGAAGACACAATTGAGCATGATTTGGCTGAGTTCTCAGAACGACTTTCGGAAGTCAAACTAAAGTGATTCATCGGCTCAATTTGAAGGCTATGGATAGCAAGCTTCGAAGGCAACTCAAGATTCAGCCAGCCAATCTGGCTTCAATCAACAAGCTATTGCTCGACCCCAATAACCGACTGGTGAACGATGTCCTCGCAGTGATTGCTAAACACGGCACTATCGAAGAAATAAATCGCAAGTCAGAGCAAGCGCGTAGGCTCCCCAATCTGCTATCGCGACTCAAAGCGATGAATTCTCCATTCCTCCCTGATTTGAAATGGCTGTTGCAGCAACGTGACCAAGGCGCATTCATCAGCATCGCTGACTATCGCCGCAAGGTACTGGGAGACTGCGTTGACAGAATGAACTTCAAGAAAGCAAACGCAGTTACATTGGAAATCAGTGCATTCCAGTATTTCCCGTGGCTCATAACGCAAGCCAAGCAAGCAATCGACAAGGGTGAACTTATGCCCGGTCGATTCATTCGCGTCCGAAACATGAAGGAATCAGAGTCCGACCAAGGAGACCTGCTCGCCGGAATGGCAGCCATGCAGATTATCGGCGCCTCTTACGTAGACACACTCGACACCAAAGGCACAGATGGCTCCAATGTTCACTTGGGTGGACCTGACACAATCACGGGCTATTTTGGCGGTATTGGTGAACCCAACGATTATGCAGTCAAGTGGCTCGACGAGTTTCTGTACTATTATACCAACTATGGGATATACCAAGTGCTCAACATCAACGCCGGCACAATTCTCATCGGGTACCTAATTCACCGACTCGGAATCAATAACGAATTCAAGATCTCCGTATTCGTCGGAACTGACAATTCATATTTCATCCTTTGGACTCTCATGATGGCGAAGCTATTTGCGCGTCCGGAAGGCACGACACCGTTAATCGGCTTCAACCTGAGTAACTCTGTGGACAAGAATACAATTGAGGACGCTGCGAACATCCGCAAAGCCTTCGGGTTCGAAAATGTGGTGCGAATAGAACATCACATCACTGAATGCTACAAGCACATTGTCCGTCAACCATACGACCGCCGTGGAGATCTAATGGAACTCGCTGATCACATCAAGAATATTTCAGCAAAGCACGAGGGCGGCGACCCCGAAGTGGAGGCAACGCGTGAGCATCCATCGGATATCCTAGAGTATTTTCTTCCCAAAGCGAAAGTGGAGTCCGAGGGACTCATGCCGAAGCTGCTTGCAAACTATATGGACAAGCACGCTGCGCTTAACCATACAGCTGAAGAGTTAACCAAACATGGACTTTCATTCCTCGCTGCGAAGAATCTCCATAAGTAGGTGAGTGAATCCTGTCACCGAATCGGATTCTTGGCTGAGAATTTTGACGCTGTCTCGACCGCTTTGACGCACATATGATGATGACAGGCGCCTCCAGAATTGAAGTAGGCCTCTATTAGTCAGAAATAGGGTCTTCGTGAGAGGTAAGTTCGCTAGAGGATTGGAAGAACCGTGCCAGGAACGAGAGTATCAACGGTCAGGGCGGGCGTCCCAGCGTCCAGCGCGAACCTCGGCTGAGGATTTGACGTGCTTTCGATTGCTTTAGAGTCGCCACGGATCGAAATAGAACTCAGGGTGGCCGCATCAGGAATAAGGACGATACGGGTTGATGGCGCTTACGCCGCTGAGGTGAGCACGGATCCCAATCTGAATGCGGCAGGCAAAGCGCTCTCGGCAGTCTCTGAGAAGTTTGGCAAACCACGGGGGTATGCTCTGCGAATAAGGGCAAACATACCACCAAAGAAAGGCTTAGGACTATCCGGAGCTGAAGCCGTCGGCGCGGTTCTCTGCGCGTACAGGATCTTCAACCTGGGACTGAAAGGGCAGTCTCTGATTCACATGGCTGGGCAGGCGGAACCGTCACATCATATGGATAATGTCTCCGCGTCAGCACTCGGCGGATTTAATATCGTTTCCACAACCCCCGTAGGAGCACAACAGGAGATCACGACAATCCGACCGCCCAGCGACCTGGGAGTAGCACTTTTGATACCGAACGTTGAGAAGAACTCGACAGAGGCCACACGCCAACTTCTACCTTCCACGATCCCCACCGCCGACCACATTCAATCGATGGGTTCTGTGGCGAAGGTCTCAGCCGCGTTCGCCATGCGTGATGTGAAGGCTATCCTCGAAACCCTCCCGTGGGACGAGATCGTTGAACCAACGCGGGCGGATGGCGATATCTACGGGAAAGGAATAGACTCATCTTTCTTGCGAGACGAAAAGAAAATGCTACTTGAACGATTCCATGTCGCGGAAACCATCAGCGGAGCAGGTCCATCCCGTGCGCTATGGTATAGTATCTCCAATGATCGGCTATGAAGTTCAGGAAGTAATCCCTACGAAACCTTCTGCAAAGGGTGCCACAATCATCTAGAATTTGCTGGCATGTCGATGACCACCACGATGAAACAAGGTCCATACCATTATCTCGAATGCATCGGGTGTTTTACGAGATTCAAACCAACTCAAATCTACACATGCCCAAAATGCGGCGACCTGCTGCAGATCGGTTACAACTATCAATCGTTAAGGCGCAGGTTCATCGCCTCGATCAGGAAACCTGGGCCGTTATCGGTTTGGCGTTACAAGAATATTCTCCCTTCCTCAAGTCTTAATGCCGTGAGCCTCGGGGAGGGTGGAACGGGTCTATCTCCCTCAGTTCGACTAAATGATCGCCTGGGGCTCGATGAGGTCTACTTCAAGAACGAAGGACAAAACCCGACGGGCTCATTCAAGGATAGGGGTATGACTGTAGCAATTACAAGAGCGGTTGAGCTAGGCGCGAGAACGGTCGTTTGTGCGTCGACCGGGAACACTTCAGCGTCAATGGCGGCCTACGCTGCGCGAGCGGGCCTGAAGGCTGTGGTGCTAATTCCAGCGGGGAAAATCACAAAGGGGAAACTTCTTCAAGCCATAGTTCACGGGGCGAGAATCAATCAGGTGAGCGGAAACTTCGATGCTGCTCTCGAAAAAGTTAGAGGCATGGCCCAGAGCGGCAAACTCTATCTCGTCAATTCCTTGAATCCATACCGAATAGAAGGCCAGAAGACCCTAGCCTTCGAAATCTGGGAACAGCTTCACCATACAGTTCCGAACGCAATTATCGTCCCGGTAGGAAACGCGGGCAACATTAGCGCCATCTGGAAGGGATTCTGGGAACTACAGGAGGTCAAGCTCACAAACCGCACGCCAAGAATGATCGGAATCCGGGCCTCAGGCGCAGCGCCTATAGCGGTTGCATATGCGAGAGGAGAGAGTCGAGTAGTCCCATGGAAACATCCTGAGACTTCAGCAAGTGCAATTCGAATCGGCGCGCCCGCGAGTTGGAAGAAAGCCCTCAGAGCAGTGAAGGATTCTGAAGGAGCGATGCTAACGGTTTCGGACAGTGAAATATCTCGAGCTCAACTGCTGCTCGCGAATCACGAGGGAATCTTCGCGGAACCAGCCAGCTCAGCGTCGGTTGCCGGGCTAGCAAAGGCAGCAAAGTTAGGATTAGTTAAACCGCGAGACCGTATAGTCTGCGTCATAACCGGCCACGGACTCAAAGACCAACAAGCAGTCGACATTAGTTGACGAACACATTTCATCGCGGTTGAAGTTACGCCCTCACTTTCTGTACCTACTTTTGCTCGTTTTCAGAGCCGTTTGTTACATGATTGGATGCTCATCGATGTACAGTGAAGTTAGGCTTGCGGCGAAGTTTTCCGTGTCCTTTTGCGTTGCCTTGCCTTCGGGTGAGTTGAACGCTCGTTTCATGCTGTCAATATCGTCGAACCATAGTTCCACGAGGCCATTGTAATCTGGTTCTCGGTTGGGAGGTCTCTTTACCACGTTCACAACGTACCTTTTCAGGCCGGGCATTTTCTGGGCTAAGGGCGCGTGAGTCTCTAACCAGTATTTCACAAAATCGTCCTCAGTCAAACCCGGTCGCTTCTTTAGCAGTATGATTATCTTGAACAAGGATGCCCACTCATTTTCCTATGCTCGACACAACCGCTCGATCTGTCAAATTAACCGTTTTGATGAAGCTTCACACGATTACCCTCCCTTGGCCCAGTCAGTCTTAATCCAAATAAGGTACTCACCCAATTTCACTAATCCCGTTAGACCACAGTTAGGTAGGTTACAAGACGAAGGACCAAATCTTAGGTGAAAAAGATGCTTGACATGAGATTCGTTCGTGAAAATGCTGACCTGGTCAAAGAGAACCTCAAACGGCGAGGCGAGCTAGACAAGGTTCCTTGGGTGGACCAGCTAATCGACGACGACAAGAAATGGAGAAGTGTTCAAAGCGAAGCGAATAATCTCCGGGCCAAGAGAAACAAACTCACCGAAGAAATCGCCCAACTACGAAGAAAGGGCCAAGATACTTCAAGCCTCGTCAAACAAGCTGAACAAATCCCAGACCAAATCAAGCATCTTGAGCAAGAGACGGCTGATCTTGAAAAGAAAGTAACTAGCACACTCATGAATTTGCCAAACATCATGCATGAAAGCGTGCCCTACGGAAAAGACGAGAACGGCAATCTTGAAGTGAGAAAATGGGGGAAACCTCCAGAGTTCGGCTTCCAACCAAAAGACCACATCGACCTAGCCACCGGTTTAGGGCTTATCGACATGGAACGTGCTGCGAAGGTTGCGGGCAGTAGATTCTACTACCTTAGGGGAGACTTGGTCAAGCTCAATCACGCATTAATCATGTCCGCCTTAGATTTCATTGAGAAGAAAGGGTATACGCTGACACTTCCCCCCTACCTTCTACGAAGAGAAGCCGTCGGTGGGGCGGTAGCCCTCTCAGATTTCGAGGACGTGATCTACAAAATCGAGGGCGAGGATCTTTACTTGCTAGCCACATCGGAGCATGCTTTGCTTGCTCAACATATGGATGAGATACTGGATGGTAAGTCTCTGCCGTTAAGGTACGCGGGCGTAAGCCCTAACTTCAGAAAGGAAGCTGGCGCGCATGGGCGAGATACGAAGGGTATCTTCCGGACGCACCAGTTCGAGAAGGTTGAACAATTCGTATTCTGCAAACCTGACCAATCATGGGTGGAACATGAGAAACTAATCGCTAACGCCGAAGAGTTCGTCCAATTGCTCAAGCTTCCCTATCGAATTGTAAACGTTTGCACTGGAGACCTAGGAACTGTTGCAGCAAAGAAGTATGATTTGGAAGCTTGGTTGCCGGGTCAGGGAAAATACCGGGAGATCGTATCCTGTAGCAACTGCACAACCTACCAAGCCGTCCGATCCAAAATCAGGTTTAGAGATAAGCCTGGCGAGCCGACCCAGTGGGTTCACACGCTTAACAGCACTCTAGTTGCTACCGAGAGAACCCTAGTCGCCATCATGGAGAATTATCAAGCGAAAGACGGATCGATCACTCTCCCTGATTCACTGCAAACGTACATGGGGAAGGCCGCAAAAATCAAGCCGGTCACTTCGGAGTAAACAGTATAAGCGGTTAAGCTGCACGACGGAACGACGCATCGATGGCTAAGTTATCCTCACGAATTGACAAGATCCACACTTCACCCATACGCAGAGTCGCCGCACTCCTAGACGAGGCGCGCGAACGCAGCGACATTATCTCATTCGGAGGAGGCGCACCCAGCCTTCCACCCCCCAAGAAATTTCTGGACGAATTCAGCCGCCTTTTGAACGAAAATCCGTTGAGAAGTTGTGGATACACGGGAACAAAGGGTATTCCCCAACTTCGAGAGGCTGTGGCAGAAGATGTGAGGAAGTACGGCAACGTTGACTTCGACCCCAATTCCGAAATAATCATAACGACCGGCGCAACCGAATCCATCTTCAGCTCACTTATGTCCCTAATCGACTCGGGCGACGAAGTGATCATCACCGATCCGACTTATCTTGGATACAACGAGACGATTGAGCTTGCACAGGGGCAGCCAAAATGGATCCCAGTGCATGTCGAGAACGGGTATCAACCGGATGGAGAGGAACTCAAGGACGCTGTCTCGCAGAAAACTAAAGCAATGCTCGTGCTATCTCCAGACAACCCCACTGGTAGAATTCTCAATGAATCCTTCATCAGGACCCTCGTAGACTTAGCGGAGGATCACGACTTCTGGATAATCAGTGATGACATCTACAAACATATCATCTATGAAGGGGAACACCGGTGGATCAGTCGCTTCCCCGGCGCCAAAGAGCGCACGATTACGGTCTGCAGTTTCTCGAAGGAAGCTGGCATTCCGGGCTTAAGGCTGGGATACACACTAGCCCCTAAGCAAATAATTGATTCAATCGAGAAAATGCAACAGTACCTCACACTGGCGCCTGAAAGCATCGCACAATTCGCCCTCGTGAAATTCCTTAACGAAAACATGAAAGAAGAATACATCAGAGACACGTTGACTAGCTACCTCAGCAAACGGGACTTGATGGGCAAGATGATACAACAGTATCTGTCACTGGCCAAGACCGTAAAGCCAGCAGGCGCCTTCTATTATTTCGTCGATATGCACGATTACTTAGCGAAGGCTAACCGAACCGACGAAGCGTTCTCAGAACAATTGCTTAGAACCCAAAGCGTGGCAGTGATTCCAGGCCGATTCTTCGGTAATAACGGAATCGGACACGTCAGGATGACCTTTGTAAGCGAGACAGAAGAACGAATCAAACTCGGCATGAGGAAAATCAATCAATTTTTCAACGCGATGTAACTCGCATAGCTTTTCGTCAGCGCTTATTATGTGGGCGTAACCTTTCAATCTAAGCCATTTTCGTCTTCGAGAGATAATCTCTGAGGCCGTTCCAGCCCTTGTCTGTTTTGATTCTCACAGTTGCGAAAGCTTGCTTTCCAGTTAAAGTTCGAGGCTCCTCCCCTGTTATTTCGCGAATCATGAATCGGGCTGCACTCAGCATCTCGCCGTTAAGTTCCGCTTCTGCGTGATCGCCTAGGTGGCAGATCAAGGCTTCAATTGTCATCGGTCCCATGGGTCCGAACTGTCTGCCATGACTTGCCGCTATGACATGCACCGCGTCCAAGGGGAAGCCTCTTCGGATTAACTCCGCAGTAGCGAGTGTTAGGTGATCAAGCCTCTCGGCCAAATCCGAACGACGATACCTTCCGTCCCCTCTCTCAATGTAGGTGGCGGGTTTGAAAATGTCATGCAAGAGGACGCCACAGATTACAAAATCCTTGTTCACCCGGCAATTGTAGAGTCCTTCAACAATTCTTGATAAGGCCATACAGAGTTCATAGAGAACCAATGTGTGTTCCACGAAGCCGCCAGGATAGTTGTGATGATGCCATACGCTGGCAGGAGATTTCTCGGTCGCTATTCCAGAGTACGTTTTGCCACCAATCTTGATTGATGGGTTCTGAAGTAACCCATGCACTTTCTTTCGGAGTTTTCTATCTTGGATTCGGTTGACGACTCTAAGGAGATTCTTGTCCAATGAAACCTTCGCTATAGTTCGCGTTTGTGCAATTAAACGTGGGCTATGCGAACTTTCGTTTCAGTGGGATGTCGTGTCAGGTTTGAACTTAAATCAACGAGTTTCGGTCGAAGTCTATTCAGGGACAGATGATTAGGAGCACGCGCCCCAACCGCATTCAGGGCAGATGTAGCAACCTTCCTGGTATACGACTTGGCTTGTGCATTGCGGGCAGATCTTGAGTTGTTCTCCAACGCCTTGAGAGCCGCCTACTAGGGGGGCCGCAAGAAGCTTTGGTGTGTTGTGTACCTGTTCCTCTTCAGTTTTTTCTTGGTCTTGGGAAGATTCATGTTTCTTGCGGGATGCTACGAGAACTTGGCCCTTGATTGATGTATCTCGGAACACGGTCACGTCTTTGCAGCCTAGCCTGTAGGCTAGCAAATACGACTCGCGCATGTCTTCGACCGTTGCGTTTGCGGGGAAGTTGTTTGTTTTGGATATTGATGAGTCAGTCCATCTTTGAAAGGCTGCTAGAGCCCGTATGTGGTCTTCGGGGCGAATGTCCATCGCTGTGATGTATACGCGTTTCAGGTCTTCGGGTATGTAGGTAATCCTTTGGATAGAGCCGCCGTGGTCTGTAACGTCCATGAGCAAATCTTCTCCGAATAATCCTTCTTCTGTCATAACCCGTTCGAAGACCGGGTCTATGTAGTAGAAACTTCCAACCTTTACGTGCTTCTCGAAGACTAGGGAGTAGATGGGTTCAATTCCGCTGCTACAACCCGCTATCATTGAGATACTTCCCGTTGGAGCAATAACGGTCGTGTAACCGTTCCGGACACCGTGCCGCTTGATCATGTCAGCGACTTTGTCCCATTCGAAGTGCCAAGACTTTCTATCGTTGAATGCGGAGAAGGGAAGCCTTCCTTCGGGGTAGAAGCTCTTGTTGTAGTATGGCAGAGGTCCGCGTTCTTTTGCGAGCTCGATTGAGGCGATCTTCGAATGGTAGTTGATGAATTCCATGAGTTCTTCCATGAGCTTCCTGCCTTGATCACTGCTGTACGTAGCGCGTAGCTCAAAGAGCATGTCAGCGAGACCCATTACGCCCAATCCAATTTTTCTTGTTGCCAACGTCATTTCTTCGATGGCTTTGAGCGGGAAGTTGTTCACGTCAATTACGTTATCGAGAAATCTTGACCCAGCGTACACTGCTTCTCGTAATCCATCCCAATCGTACGTTGTTTTCCCATTCGCATCATGCTCAATGAATGCCCAGACATTGATGCTGCCAAGATTGCATGATTCGTTAGGGTAGAGAAGGACTTCGCCACACGGGTTTGTAGTCACGATCGGCCCTAAGTGCTTGAGGAATGGATTGTGCTCGTTCACGTGATCGAAGAAAATTACTCCTGGTTCAGCGCTTTCCCAAGCTTGGTATACTATCATATCGAACAGCAAGCGTGCGTTTACGTCGCGCACAATCTGTCCTGTTCTGGGGTTGACGAGAGGGTAGGGTTTGTTGGTTTTGTAGCTTTCCCAGAACTCTGGCATTATGAGAACGGATATGTTGAAGTTTCTGAGCGCCTTGTTTCCTTTCTTTGCGGTGATGAATTTCTCGACGTCCGGGTGATT
>Ga0074046_10000168_pt1 | contig 54725 bp, 48 predicted proteins | sample BogForMeECP23OM3_FD_94441 | JGI IMG/M metagenome (GOLD analysis project Ga0074046, IMG submission 94441) | Bog forest soil microbial communities from Calvert Island, British Columbia, Canada - Bog Forest MetaG ECP23OM3 | ecosystem: Environmental > Terrestrial > Soil > Wetlands ... | reverse complement strand
GCTGGACGTCCCACGCCGCTGTTCTTCGCCCGCCGCCTGACGGCAAAACTTGGCGGCGCGAAAATTTATCTCAAGCGCGAGGATCTGCTCCACACCGGCGCGCACAAAATCAACAACTGCCTCGGCCAGGGCTTGCTCGTGGAACGTATGGGCAAGCACCGCGTCATCGCGGAAACCGGCGCCGGCCAGCACGGCGTCGCCACGGCCACCGTCTGCGCGCTGCTCGGTTTCGAGTGCGTGGTGTACATGGGCACGGAGGACATGCGCCGCCAGGAACTTAACGTCTTCCGCATGAGGCTGCTGGGCGCCGAAGTTCGCGCCGTCGATTCCGGATCGCGCACCCTCAAAGACGCGATCAACGAAGCCATGCGCGACTGGGTCACCAACGTTCGCACCACGCACTACCTGCTCGGCAGCGTGCTCGGAGCGCATCCCTATCCGACCATGGTGCGCGACTTTCAGCGCGTCATTGGGCGCGAAGCGCGCGCGCAGATTCGCAAGGCCGAAGGCAAACTTCCGAACGCCATCATTGCTTGCGTCGGCGGAGGATCGAACTCCATCGGCATCTTCTACGACTTCCTCAAAGACAAGAAAGTCGAACTCATTGGAGTCGAGGCCGGCGGCCGCGGTGAGGCGCTTGGCCAGCACGCAGCCCGTTTCCGCGGCGGCTCGCCGGGCGTTTTGCAGGGAACTTATTCTTACGTGTTGCAGGATGCTGCAGGCCAGATCGCGCTTACGCATTCCGTCTCCGCTGGGCTTGACTATCCGTCGATTGGGCCCGAGCACGCCATGCTGAAAGATACGGGACGCGCGCAATACGTTCCCGCCTCCGACGCCGAGGCGCTCGAGGCAACCGTGCTGCTGGCTCGCACCGAAGGCATTATTCCGGCGCTGGAATCTGCGCATGCCGTCGCCGAAGTCGTCAAGCGCGCTCCCAAGATGAAGAAGTCGGAAATTGTGATCGTTAATATTTCGGGGCGTGGGGACAAGGACGTCGGAATTTTGCGGGAGAACTTGAAATTGGATTGATGATTTGTAATTTGTAATTTGCGAATCGACAATTACAAATTACCAATTGCAAATTTCTCATGCCCTTCCATTTCGAAAATAAGCCATCGCTAGTCGCCTACGTAACCTGTGGCGACCCCGACCTCGCCACCACGCGCGAAGTCATCCTCGCTGCCATTGATGCGGGTGCGAGCGTGATTGAGCTCGGCGTCCCTTTCAGCGATCCGCTCGCCGATGGGCCGGTCATCCAGCGCGCCAGCGAACGGGCGCTCAAGCACGGGACATCGCTGCAGCAGGTGTTGACTCTCGCCGCCGAAATTCGCGAACATTCTCAATCCGTCGGTCTAGTGATTTTTTCCTACCTTAACCCCATCCTGCGCATGGGCCTGCCACGGTTCTGCCAGGTGGCACGGCTTGCGGGGATTGACGGAACACTGATCACCGATCTGCCGGTCGAGGAATCCGCCGAGTATTTGCGCGAGGCTCGCAAGAATGAACTCGCAACCATTTTTCTGGCGGCGCCTACCTCGACCGATCAGCGTCTGAAATTGATCGCCCAGGTTTCGACGGGATTTATTTACGCGATTTCCCGCACGGGCGTCACCGGCGCGCGCCAAGACATGACCGGAGACGCCAAGACTCTGGTCAAGCGGATCCGCCGCTTCACCAGGCTCCCTATCGCTGTCGGTTTCGGAATCTCAACCCCGGCACAGTTCGCCGCCGTCGGAAAATTCGCCGAAGGTGCGGTCGTCGGCAGTGCCATCGTACAGTTGATCGAACAAAATCCGGGACGGGAAGCCGCGACTGTGGCAGAATTCATAAGGCAGCTCTCAGCTGTCAGTTCTCAGCTCTCAGCCCGAAAATGATGGCGTCCTCTGAGAACATCTTCGGTGGCAAAGTTCACAGCGAGTCCCTCGATGGACCGAACTGAGAGCCGATAGCTGAGAGCTGAAAGCTGAAAGCTTCCTATGGACATTTCCGATTGGCGGAAGAAAATCGACGAACTGGACCGCAAGCTGGCGGCGCTGCTCAATGAGCGCGCTGCTGCTGCCGTCGAAATTGGACGATTAAAACGCAATACCAGCCTGCCCATTTACGAACCCGAGCGCGAGCGCGAGGTCATTGTTAATGTGCAGCGTAGCAACACCGGTCCATTAGCCGAGCGCGACCTCGGTCAGATTTACGAACGAATTATGGATGTGATGCGCAGTATTCAAAAGCACGAAATCGTTCCCGACTCCGAGCCTACGACCGGCGGTGTCGAGATCGATTCAAAATTCAAGGAGTAGGAAACCACCCAAGTTCGCAGCGGACGCTGATCTTGCTCTTCGCGTTCCGCAGCCGGGCAAAACGAGCGTACTCATGATCGTAGCAATGCAAGATTCGGCCAGTGAAGATCAGATCCAGCAGGTGATCGATCAACTGGTCCACTTCGGCTTTGAAGTCCACCGCTCCACCGGAGCGCGCCAGACCGTACTCGGCGGCGTCGGAGTTCCCCACGATTTCGACACTCGCGAAGTCGAAATGATGCCGGGAGTGCAGGAAGTTCACCGCATTACTTCTCCTTACCATCTGGCCGGGCGCAATTTTCGTCCCGAAGGCACGGTCGTAAAATTTGCGAATGGGATTGAAATCGGCGGCAAGAAAATCGTCGTCATGGCCGGGCCCTGTTCGGTCGAATCCCGCGAGCAACTGTTCACCGTCGCCGGACTGATCGCCCAAGCGGGAGCGCGCGTTCTCCGCGGCGGCGCTTTCAAACCCCGATCTTCTCCCTATTCATTTCAAGGACTCGGACTGGAGGGCTTGAAATTGTTGCGCGCAGCGGGCGATCATTTCAAGCTCCTGGTGATCAGCGAAGTCATGGAGATCTCCCAGATCGAGCTGATGTTGCCGTATGTGGACATCTTCCAGGTGGGGGCACGCAACATGCAGAACTTCAATCTGCTGCGCGAACTGGGAAAGGTTCGCAAACCCGTGCTGCTCAAGCGCGGAATCGCGGCCACGATCGAAGAGCTGTTGTGCTCCGCTGAATACCTGCTCGCCGGCGGCAACTACGAAATCATTCTCTGTGAGCGCGGCATCCGCACCTTCGAAACTTACACGCGCAACACGATGGATATTTCCGCGATCCCGATCATTCACAAACTCTCGCATCTTCCGATGACTGCCGATCCCTCGCACGGCACGGGGCGGCGCGACAAAGTAGCGCCCATGGCGCTGGCGTCTGCTGCCGCTGGCGCCGATGCCATGCTCATAGAGGTTCATCACCAGCCGGACAAAGCGCTCTCTGATGGCGCGCAGTCGCTCTACCCGGAACAGTTTGCCAAGTTGATGGATCAGTTACGCATGATCGCGCCCGCGGTGGGACGCGAGATCGCGTAGGGATAATTTGTAATTGGTGATTTGTAATTTGTAATTGAAAAGCAAAATCACAAATTACAAATCACCAATTACAAATGCCTTTCAAACAAGTCACCATCATCGGAACCGGCTTGATCGGAGGCTCGCTCGGGCTCGCGCTCAAGAAGCGTCATCTCGCCGCCCGAATCATCGGCTGCGACCGCGCCCCAGTTTTGGAGCGCGCCCAAGGCTGCGGCGCCATCGACGGTGGGACCACGAATCCCGCTGATGCCATACATGGAAGCGATCTGGTGGTGCTGGCAACGCCCGTGCTCCCGATTCTCGATCTGATCGACAGGCTCGGTCCTGCGCTTCCGCTCAAGACTCTCGTGACCGACGTGGGCAGCACGAAGGCGGAAATTGTTCAGCACGCCGCGAAATCGTTTGGGCGAAATGCCGGTCAAAGATTTCTCGCCGGCCATCCCATGGCGGGCAAAGAGCACGCCGGCGTGGAGTTTGCGGACGCCGATCTTTTCGAAGGCGCCGCCTGGCTCTTCACGCCTCTTCCCCGCCAGAACGTTCACGCGGGACTCTGCGGAGAATTTATCCACTGCGCGGAAAAGATGGGCGCCAAAGTGGCGGTCGTCGATCCCTCCGATCATGATCGCTTCTGCGCCTGGATCAGCCATCTGCCGCAGATGATCTCCACCGCCCTGGCCGCAACGCTAGTCGACGAATTTGGCCCCGATGCGCCGGTGCTCGACATCGGCGGACGAGCCCTGCGCGAGATGACTCGCATCTCGGGCAGCCCCTATTCGATGTGGCGCGACATCGCCATCACTAATCGCAAGAACCTGAGCGACGCGCTGCTGAAGCTGGAGCAGCGTCTGGCGCACATCCGCGAAAATCTCGACTCGCGAGAACTGGCCGCCGAATTCGAGCGCGCGCATCAGTTACGCAAGAATCCACCACGGAGGCTCGGAGGCACGGAGAAAAACAAGAAATGAATTCCTCTGTGTCTCTGTGACTCCGTGGTAGATGTTGCTTTTGGTCCCTCTCGCGCGCTGCAATTTGCTATAGAATTCTTCTGCTATGCACAAAGTCGTCAAGAGCGCTGAAGAGGCAATCCGGGATGTGTTCGACGGAGCCACTATCATGGTTGGTGGATTCGGTTTGTGCGGGAATCCTGAAAACCTAATCCGCGCTCTCACGCGCAAGGGCGTCAAGAACCTGACCACAATCAGCAACAATGCCGGCGTCGATGGCTTGGGCATTGGGCTGCTGCTGGCGAACGGCCAGATCCGGCGGCACATCGGAACCTACGTCGGCGAAAACAAACTGCTCGAACAGATGGTGCTGAACGGCACGGTGCAACTTGACCTGGTTCCGCAAGGAACATTTTCCGAGCGAATTCGCGCCGGGGGCGCTGGAATTCCCGCGTTCTTTACACCCACCGGAGTTGGAACGGTGGTTGCTGACGGCAAGGAGGCGCGTGAGTTCGACGGTCGCACTTATATCATGGAGCGCGCGCTGCAAGCCGACTTCGCCCTCGTCAAGGCCTGGAAGGGCGACCGCTGGGGCAACCTCGTCTATCGCAAGACAGCGCGCAATTTCAACCCCATGATGGCGACCGCGGCCAAGATCACCATCGCCGAAGTCGAACACCTGGTGGAACCCGGAGAACTCGATCCCGACTTGGTGCATACGCCGAGCGTGTTCGTAAAACGAATCTTTCAGGGTGAGCGGTTTGAAAAGCGAATCGAGAAAAGGACCGTGACCAAACCGACAGCAACAAGCTAGCGAAACCGTCGCCGACATAATCTAAGGAAAACAATGTCAACTTTGCCCAAAGTCACAAAGGAACCCGACAAACGCGAGCGCATCGTAAAGCGCATCGCTCGCGAATTGCGCGACGGATTTTACGTCAACCTCGGCATCGGGCTGCCTACACTGATTGCCAATTACGTTCCGCCGGGCATGGACGTGATTCTGCAATCCGAGAATGGGATGCTCGGCATCGGGCCATATCCGCTCGAAGGCACGGAAGATGCGGACCTGATTAACGCGGGAAAGGAAACGGTCAGCGAAATGGCGGGCACCGCGTACTTTTCGAGCGCCGATTCTTTCGCCATGATTCGCGGCGGCCATGTTGACCTAAGCGTGCTGGGCGCAATGGAAGTCGATGAACTCGGAAATCTCGCGAACTGGATGATTCCGGGCAAAATGGTCAAGGGCATGGGCGGCGCTATGGACCTGGTTGCGGGAGCGCGGCGCGTGATCATCGCCATGGAACATGCGACCAAAGAGGGGCAGCCGAAGATCCTGAAGAAATGTACCCTGCCGCTGACCGGCGTGAAGGTCGTAGACACAATCGTCACCGAGATGGCCTACATCCGAGTCACGCCGGAGGGGTTGCTACTCGAAGAGATCGCCCCGGGCTTGACTGTCGACGACGTACAAGGAGCAACCGAAGCGAAGCTGCGAGTCAGTTCGTCACTGAAAACGATGTAGGGGAGCAGCTCTCAGCTGTCGGCTCTCAGTTCTGTTTGTCGGCTTCGAACTTTTTTTACGCCCTGCGTATCATATTGAGGAGGAGTCCCTTATTCCAATGATCGCCTTCCTACTGTGGTGCTTTCTTTTCGTCGTGTGCTGGCCTGTGGCGCTGCTGGCGCTGATCCTCTATCCGATCATTTGGCTGTTGTTGCTGCCCTTCCGCATCGTGGGGATCGCGGTCAATGGCGCGCTCGCCCTGGTCTGGGCCGTAGTCATGCTGCCGGCACGCTTGCTCAGCGCTCCGTTTCGCCTTTCGCGAATTTAAGAGCGCTGCCGAGCTGCGCTCGGCTGGGCGAACGAATGCGTCCGCCCCTACGTGAGCTTCTCAGACTCCCGGTGCGGCTAAGTACTTCTGCAAAAATTGCAGGCTCCTCAGCCCTGCGTCGCGCCAGATTGCCTGATCCTCGAAACCGTGGCCGGCACCGGGATAGATCTTGATTTCGTAGGGGATTCCCTTCTTCTCCAGCAACTTCTGCAAATGGTAGGCTTCCTCGACTGGGACGGTCGCGTCACCCTCGCCGTGCAGGATTAGCACGGGGCAGAGGCGCTTCATGAAGAGGTTCATTTCTTTCGGCATGCCTCCGAAGAACTCGACCACGGCCTTCACGCGATGGTCGATGGCAGAATTGGCGAGCGAGAGGTAGGCTCCGAGCGAAAAGCCCAGGAGAGCGATGCGCTCGCCATCGACTCCCGGCTGCGTTTCGACAAAACTGATTGCGTCCCAGAGCGTTTTCATCCACAGCAGAAAATTGCGCATGATGGCCGGCTTGTCCGCGGACTCAATGCCGGTGCGGTCAAAATAATGAAGTACGTACACCGCGAACCCTTGGGCCGCGAGCATGCCGGCATAGCGCTCCATGCCGGAAACACCGCCTCCAGCACCGTGGAGCGCAATGACGGCAGGAATGGGGCCGTCGCTTGACTCCGGTAGATACGCGTCGAGACGGATAGTCTTGCCGCCGCTCTGGAAAACTGTTGGCGATTGTGGGCTGGTCGGCATCTGGCTTGCAGCGACGTCTCCGCCTATTTCTCCATACTCGCAAATGTTTCTCTTGCTCGCCGCAGGATTGAGAGCACCGATTGTTTCTCCGTCTCGGTGTTCCACGACGCATTGCTTTGCGCGCCCGAAATCAGGCGGTCAATCCAGGCGACGAAGTAAGCTGCATCGGCTGCGCTGCTCACGGGCGCGCCCGCCACACTTACATATATAGGGCTGGTTGTCGCATAGGGATATAAGTCTAGAATTGGATATTCAGCTTTGTCGCTGAAAGCGCGGAAAATGCACCAGCCGCTCGTGTCGAGTGGGATCGAGCCGTCGACGTGCGCGCCCGTATGCTCTTTATTCGTCTCTAATTCGCGTTTCACCTTTCCGTTGCAGACTATTTGCAGATGATCGATTGGAATCATAGAAAACATCTCGATGGAAAAATGTACTTCTTGTTTCTTTCCCAGGTGAACCTCGCCGCCGATTGCCTGCCCACCCAGCGAGAATCGAAGCAGTGGTCCGTTTGTCGCAAACGTCCGCCCCGCCTTGATTGACGCCAACCACGGCTCAATCCTCAAAGGCGAGGGTTCCTCGGCATAAACGCGGTTCAACCCCACCGGTCCACGCAGCGATGCGTAGTTCCCCATAAAATCCGTGCCCGCCGCTGTGGGCAATCGAAAACCGCAATTCAACAGCTTGTACCACACCTCAGCCGTGGACTTATGGTCGGAAAAACCCAGCACCTCGATGTAGTCAACCTTACCCAACGCCACATCCGCGGGTAACTCGGAAGTAAGAGGATCGTCTTTCGCTGGATCGGGAAAACTGTCGAAAGGATGCACATACCCAACGAGCGCGCCCTGTTCATGCGCCATGTCGGCAACATTCGCGTTCGCTGGATCTAGGCTGGCCGCTGCGGTGTTGGGATAAGCCGCGTAGCCCGGAAGAATGAAGTTACGCGTCAGGTTCAACAATCCCAAATGCCCCCAATAACTCGTGTGAAATTCCTGGCCGTGCAAAAGGAGGTGATCCGCGGTCGAAGCCGGATCGAGTTGCGGCGAGAAATACGCCATGTCAGGAATGCGCTGCTCTTTGTTCACCACCAGATCTTCTACAATCGCCAGGTTCTCAGCCGCTGCCTGCTCCACCAGGTGCGCTGGCGTATTGCGATAGGTTCCGGCATAGTTCATGTGCACATGAACATCGCCGCTCACCCAATTCGAGGTCGCATCCACGGTGATCGATAGTGGTACCAGTCGGACCGTGAGCTGGGTTGTGCCATCTGGCTCCACTTCTATCTTACGTTGCTCAAAATGATTTTCGAATCCGCGCATGACATCGACTTCGACCACGCCAGCCGGCACCGTGACCTCAGACACGCCCGACGTGTCGAAATAGTGTGCTTCAAATGGCCGCTCCGAGCGATCAAAACTGTCGTCGGCATACATCCATGCGTCATCGGGCGCATACGCTAATCCGTCCGCGCCCGTCACGAACACCCGCGCTGCTACTGGCTTCCCAATGCCATCCACCACGCGCAACGAAATTCGTCCCATCGGTTTCAGGTATTTTCGTTCGCGCGTTACAACCTCCGTCTGTTCCCCACCGGGAATCGTTTGCACCCACAACGAAGTATTCCCGTTGCGATTGGAGATGAATGCAATCTTCGATCCGTCCGGCGACCATCGGGGATTCACATTGTCAAAAGCGCCGTATGAGATGGGGAATGCATCCCCGCCCACCGCAGGCATTAACCACAGCTGATGCCAAGCCTGGCCCAGGTAGGATGCATATACCATGCGCTTGCCGTCTGGCGAAAAATCTGGACGAGCCTTCCAGTTCGTTTCCTCGTAATGGATCTCGTGGGCCTCGGCACCCGGATCCACCTTGATCTTCCAGAATCCACCAGTTCCGTGAATGTGCCCGCGATTCGAGATGAACAGTATTTCCGAGCCATCCCGTGTCCATACCGGACTTATCTCGTGATCGGCCTGGCTGTAGTAATAGCGAGGCAGCACACTGACGGTCTCAGGAGTAAGTTGCCGCACATCGTCGAGCAACCCATCTTCAAATCGACCGACAAAGATATGAAAGTGCCCCTTATGAGACGTAGAAACAAATGCCAGACGTTTTCCATCCGGCGAAAAGCGCGGCTCCACATTGACGGCACTTCCAGAGGTCATCTTCCGCGTGCGGCCGTCCCGCAGATCCAGCGACCATAACTCCACCGCGTCGTGATCGTAGCGCGCAAAGACGAGCCAGCGCCCATCCGGCGCCCAGTCCGGCTGATAATCGTAGCCCGGTCCGGCGGTAAGCTGGTCCGCTTTCGTGCCGCGCAACTGCTGTCGCCACAGCGAGCCTGCCATCGAATACACGAGGTTGTTCGAATCTGGCGACCACGCTGCCGCGCTCGGTCCGGTCGTCAGCTGTGGCAAGTACATTTCCCGGAAGTAGTAGGCGTGCGGCAAGTCAATCTGCTTGAGCACGGGCTCGCGTTGTGCGAAGCAGGAAACAGAAATGAGCAAAAACGAAACGACGCCTCGGAACTTCAACTGGAACTTCCGCAAAAAGCCCTCCACCGCGTGTGTGGCGCGGACCTGCTTTAAGCGATTCTATTTGTGAACGCCTCGCGAGGGCGCGCGGCGCTCCACTAGTCGTCTATGTCGTCTATTTCGGAGCTTGCATTGTTCTCCTTGCCCACAGCCAATTCAGCACAGCCGCTCCCACTGTGGCCGCGAGGATCAGCGATTTACTCAAGTCGATCTGCTTCGATATCTGCGCAGCCGCGCCGAGCGCCACGGCAATCCCAACTCCCAGCACGGACAGCAACGGCCCCCCCGGCAGCCGAAAACCTCCGGCTGGCGCGGCGGCTAGCGACTGCTTTCGCCGCAAAGCAATCAGCGCGGCGCAAACCACCCCATAGTAGAACAGGCGGGCGGCCACCGACAGCGTCACATTCCAGGCAAAACTTCCCATGATCGCCAACCCCCACACTGCCGCCGCAAAGAACAGAATCGAGAACCATGGGGTGTGAAATCTGGAGCTTACCGCGGCAAACACTTGCGGCAGATCGCCTCCTTTGGCGAGCGCAAACGTGACCCGTGGCATTCCCAGCAGCTTGGCGCTCAAATAACCGTAAACCGAAACCAGCGCTCCGATCGCAACCAGCCCCGCTCCGCGATTGCCCATCGTGACGCGCGCCACTTCCGCCAGCGGACGATCTGTAGTCGCCCCCGGTCCGAGCACTCCAACCACTACCCATTGCACCAGCGCATAAATCGCGGTGCAGGCGATCAGTGCCACAAACAGCGCAAAAGCCGCGTCCCGCGCCGGATTCTTCGCTTCGCTCATGGGCGCCAGCGCCGATTCAAATCCACCGTAGGCAAAGATCAAAAGAACCAAGGCCTTCATCCACGCGCTTGCTGGCATCGGCCCCCCAGCACCCCATGGCGCCGGATGGAAAATAGTAAGCGCAGCTCCCGCCGAAATCACCATCAACAACGGCAAAATTTTCGCCACCGTAAACACGTTGCTCACCGCAGTCCCCTGGCGGGCCCCTCGAAGGTTGATGAGCGCCAGCAGTCCCACCAATAACGTCAGGATGCCAAACCGCGGCCACGGTGCTTTCGCCGCCGGCCAGAATTCCGCCAGATAAATGACAAACAGATTCGCATTCGCCGCTGGAGCCGCCGTCTGCGCCAGGTATAGCATCCATCCGACCAGAATTCCCGTGAGACGCCCGAATGCCGTGCGCGCATACACGTAAGGTCCGCCCGCCTCCGAAAATTGTGAGGCCACCTCGGCAAAACAGGCCATAATCACGCCCATCGCAGCCCCGGCAATCAACACCGCCGCGACGCTCTGTTTGCCGAGAAGCGCAGCCACCGTGGCCGGCAAACCAAATATGCCACTGCCGATAATTGAGTTCACCGCTAATGCGGCCAGGCTCCAACGGCCAATGGCCCGCAGTAAGCCAGCTTGCCCCGCGCTAGTTTGCACCCGGCCAGTTTGCGTTGATGTCATTGTTATTGTTATTGCGAAACCGTTTTTACCATACTCCGCGTCCTTCGTGGATTAAACTTCTTCACCAGCCTGCAACGGCCTGTCCCGCGCGGCTTTCGACCTAAGGTAACTTCAATTACCGAAGCTCATGCACACGGGGAACCTTTCCCCTCGCGCTCCGAAATGCGATCTTGGTCAGGACGCGTTAATCAGGCACGTTTGGTCGGGATGGAAGGGACCTTATGGATCGCGAGAACCGGGAAAGCATGGCAGACATTCATCTCCGCATTTTGCGTGTGACCGACGACCTGCGCGTGATCCAGCGCGAACTCAATTGCGCCGCCATGCAGGCTCCGACCGATCCCGAACTTATGGAAGCTCTTGCCGATACGCCTGAGATGGAATCCATCCAGGTCCTCAAGTCCGCTCTCGACCAGATGCGCCACTTCCTCTGGTTCTACATGCAGGTCGTGACCAGCGATTCTGAAATGGGCGAGAAATTCCGACAGACCCTGCGCCAGGAAGCTCCCCTGCAAGCCCCAGAACTCGAGCAGCAATTCCAGAGCGCCACCGATGCCATCATGCTGCGCTATCTCGCCGACAGTAAGTTCCGCAAGCCGAACTAACTGGTGTGGCGCGGGCGCCCGCGCCCGTGAAACTCTCCCCGCCATCGGGATTTAGGGCCCCATTCCACGAGTCATCCTCCTGAAGTAAAATTCACCCCGTGCCAAATCCTCCGCAGATCCGAACCGCTGAGCCCACCGACGCGCCCGCCATCGCGCGCCTGGTGAACGATGCCTTTCGCTCCGAGCGCTTCTTCATTGATGTTGATCGAACCGATCCCGAGAAAGTTGCCGCCCTTCTTCAAAAAGGGAAATTTCTTATGCGGTTCGAAGATGCAGTGCTGGTCGGGTGCGTTTACACCGAACTGCGCGGCGAACGGGGTTACTTCGGGTTACTGGCAGTCGACCCACTGCGGCAGCGCTCGGGAATCGGTACAAGTCTGATCGCCGCCGCCGAACAATACTGCCGCTCCGTCGGATGCCGGTTCATGGATCTCACTTTCGTAAACGTGCGCCGGGAACTGCCCGCTTACTACCAGCGCTTTGGATATGTCGAGAACGGCACCTTGCCCTTTCCGGCAGATCAGGTCGCCAAGATACCCGTCCATCTCGTCCGCATGTCGAAGGCGTTATAGAACCTGAAAAGGCCTATGAGTTAAGTCGCGGCCCTGTTAGCCTCGAAACTTCTCCGCACAAAAAACGGGCGCGCCGAAGCGCGCCCAAGTCTACGGAGGAACAAAGTTCACACACAGCAACGTTCAGCAGGACAAACTCGATTTCGAATCTCAGCGTCCAAAGCCCGCCGACTGCATTGACTGTCGTGAGATGTCCGAAGTCGACGCAATTCCCTGCATGCGCAGCTTGAACTCATCGGCATTCGAGGCACTCTCCAGCGCCGTGTCGTAATTCACCAACCCCGCTTGGAATAAATCCCAAAGCGACTGGTCGAAGGTCTGCATGCCGTACTGCGACGTGCCGGCAGAAATCGCGTCGCGGATAGCGCGGGTCTTCTCGGGCACCAGAATGCATTCCCGGATGTACGCCGTCGTCACCATCACTTCGACCGCGGGCACTCGCCCCTCGGCGTCTGACCGGCGCACCAGGCGCTGGCTGACGATGGCGCGCAACACCGCCGCCAACTGCAGCCGGATCTGTTTCTGCTCCGGCGGCGGGAAAATGGCGATGATGCGGTTGATGCTTTCCACCGCATCCAGCGTGTGCAGCGTGGAGAACACCATGTGACCGGTTTCGGCCGCGTGCAGCGCCGTCCCAATCGTTTCCAGATCACGCATTTCGCCGACCAGAATCACGTCCGGATCCTGACGCAGAGAAGAGCGCAGCGCCGCCGAGAACGATGGCGTATCGACTTCCACCTCGCGCTGGTTCACGTATCCTTTTTTGTCGCGGTGCAGAAATTCGATGGGATCTTCGATGGTGATGATGTGCTCGGCGCGAGTCGAGTTAATGCGGTCGACCATGGCGGCCAGCGTGGTCGATTTGCCCGAGCCCGTCACCCCGGTCACCAGCACCAGACCACGCGGCATGTCGCAGATCTGCTCCACCACTTTCGGCAAGAACAGTTCGTCGAGCGCGCGAATCTTCGTCGGAATTACGCGTAGGACCAATCCCACATTGCCGCGCTGCTGAAACACGTTCACACGGAAGCGTCCCAGGCCGGCAACGCCATACGCCATATCGATTTCCGTGGTCTCTTTGAATTTTTGCTTTTGCCGCGCCGACATCATACTGAACGACATGTTCAACATGTCTTCGGCAGACACCCGCGCTTGCTCAGTTAAAGGCACCAGATCGCCATCAATGCGCAGGTGAGGATAGTTCCCAACCTTCAAATGCAAGTCGGAAGCGCGGCGCTCCATCGCGATGCGGAGCAAGTCGTCGATATTCATGCAGGCGGGACTCCAGCTACTCTCGCTATCATCTCCCGAACCGGACCCGCACACGAGATGACGGAGGTAACGGCACCACTAGGTCGTGGCTGCCCGCGCGGACAAAAAAGCCGCCCACCGGGCGGCTCACTTGGACACACAGGATACAGGCGAATCTCAGGCCGCGGCCTGAAACGGCTCGTCGAAGCTCCCTCCATAAATCGAAGGCACCTTCGATCCCATCGGACGCAGGTAGGTAGCCAACTCGCCCCGATGATGAATGCTGTGATTGTTCAGAAATCCCAGATAGAAGGCCGCCGGGAAGTTGAAGACGAAAAACTGGACCGGTGTCTGCAACTGGGCCGCCGACAAAGCGCCCACCCGCTCCGCCCCGCGCTTCACATTCCGGTCGTACCAACCCACCAGTTCCGCAACCGTATTGGGTTTATCCGCCGGAGCCGGAGGCGGCATGACGAACTTAAGATCTGCGATCGCGTCCAGGAACTGCACGTCAGTGTTGGCGAGGTGCCAGGCCAGTTCCCAGGCCGTGCGCGCGTGGGGATCTGGCCGGTAGTCCCTTTTTCCGTCGGGGATGGCAGCCAAAACTCTCTTGGTAATTTCAAGTTCTCGGGCAACGCCATCAAGCATCATGGCGCGATAGCCCAGGACAAATTCAGGCGTGGGAGCAGACATAACGGGTCTCCTTTAGGCTGGGGTTAAGGGAAAAAGACAACGAAAACAACGCTGTCGCATGCGATCAGCCGGAATTCACTATAGTTCAAGGCTGCAGTAGACGCAAACGGCCGGTCGACTAGGAAGCACTGCATTTTCTTCGCGACGAAAGCGCTAAACCGCCACGGGCTGTTTAGATCCCACTGGAACCGGAGTCAGCCAGTGATGGCGGTCCTTCTTCTCGCCGCGGACAATGCCATAAAATTCCGCCTGCAGAGACTTGGTCACCGGCCCGAGCTTGCCCTCGCCAACATTGATTCTGTCGACCGAGCGAATGGACGTGATTTCGGCGGCAGTGCCGGTCAAGAAAACTTCGTCGGCGACGTAAAGCGACTCGCGCGGAATCTGCTGCTCTATCACTCTGATGCCAAGGTCGCGCGCGATCTGCAACACCGAATCACGCGTGATGCCCGGAAGCACGGAGTTGCCGAGCGGAGCTGTCTGCATCACGCCATTGCGCACGACGAACAGATTCTCGCCCGAGCCTTCGCTGACGTAGCCGTTCACGTCCAGCGCGATACCTTCGACGTAGCCATTAACGATAGCTTCCATCTTGATGAGCTGCGAGTTCATGTAGTTCGCGCCAGCCTTGGCCATGGCTGGCAGAGTGTTGGGTGCGATCCGCGTCCACGAAGAAATGCAAACATCCACTCCCTCGTTCGCATCCGCCCCTAAGTACTTTCCCCAGGGGTAATTGCAAATATAGATTTCGGTGGGGGAGTTGAAGGGATTGACTCCGGCTTCGCCATAGCCGCGGAGAACGATGGGGCGGACGTAACAGGGCCACACACCGTTGTGGCTCACCAGTTCGACCATGGCGTTTACGATCTCGTCTCGGGTGAAAGGGATGTCGATGCGGTAAATACGGGCGGAGTCGACCAGGCGCTGCATGTGTTCGGTGGCGCGAAAAATGGCAGGGCCACTGGGCAGCGCGTAGCAGCGAATGCCTTCAAACACCGAAGAGCCGTAGTTTACGACGTGAGACATCACGTGGAGCGTCGCGTCATCCCAGGCGATGAACTTGCCGTTGTGCCAAATCTTGTCCGTCTTCTGAATCGCCATGCAGAACTCCTTTGGTATACAGATTCGCGGAAGCGGCTGGGGGCTTCTCCGATTGTCGAAGAAAATTCTTCCAGGTTGGAATTATATCGTGGAACTGGGCTTTCCGAAGAATCGTTCGCATAGGCTAAACGGTGGCGCAGATACGAATCCGGCTTGCACCCGCGACGGCTAGCGAATCTGTACGATGTTGTTGGCAACGAACCCGGCTTCACCGGCAACCATCAGGCGCATCGCGATGCGTTCGCTTTTGTAGTGGTGGGTTCGGTGCAACAAGTACGCGACTCCCACTGCCGCGCCAAAGCCTAACGCTGATCCGGCAGCTTCTCCGGGTGCACCACGCGTGACGAAGGGGCGCATCACCGGATTGACTTCGCGGAGCCCCTCGTTCAGTCCGCGCTGCGTGGTAATGGCGTCGGCGGCGACCAGTCCGGCCAGGATGCTGAGGTCGACTTTACTTTCGAACGTCCAGAAAGGATGTTGGCTCGGCGCATCCGGTAGCGCAAACTTGTTCACTGCGAAATTCTGGGCCTGCATAGCGGCACTCAGCAAAACAATCGAGAGGAGGTATTTCATCTGATCTCCGTACAGTTAGTTGGTCCAGTTAAGATCAGAGTAAGTCGGAGAAACACGGTAGTACATGGCCCATATCGTGGGGGTAGGTGGCCTTTTGGTAAGAGTAACTCGATCGTGCTGGCAGGTTACCCGCCCTGTCTAAAGAGCCCGGAAATGGCTGCAGACAGGTGGTTTCGGCGGCGGTGAAGCTTTTCGTGTGGCGCTTGGTAACTGTTACCTTTGTTCCGAACATCTGTTCCGAAGATCCGCTCCAGTTAAGTTCATTTCTGAAGCAGAGTGCGGTGCAGAATCCGTTCCAACACGCGCAACGGCGAGCGTTCTGGATCGTTCATGGCGCTGACGGGTAAGTAGAACGTCTGCTCAAAGGCAAACTGGCCCGACATGGCGGCGTGAGATACCGAATCCGTGTAGCAGGCCCAGGTCGTGCCGGGCGGAATGGCAAGCTTCGTTTGCGGAACCTGAGACTGATAACCTAGATCCGCTTTCATACGATCATGAATGCCGAGCATGAAGTGGTCATATTCAGTTCGTCGTCCCTTTACGATTCGGAGCCAGTAAAGCAGCGTTGCTGTTGCCGGCAGAGGCGGCTTAATTCCGGGCAAGAGCTTGGCCGCAGCCTGCTCGAAGCTTTCTCCCACCCGCCAAACGCGGGGCATCTGTAGATTGACATTCGTGAATACGCGAAGAATACGCAGGCCCTGCATGGGGCGCGAGGGAAAGGCATCCACGTGCAGCCGGGTATCGTCGTGCCGCCAGGATGTGGTTCGACCGGCGATCTCGGCGGGACGAAAGCTGGTGAATCCTGGTTGCAGATGATTGCGATATCCGGGACAGAGAGCCTGCAGCAGGTCAGAAGACCGCTGGTAGTAGCGCTGTAACATGGCGAGTAACTCGTCGCGCTCGGTTCCCTGGCAGCGCGTGCCCTTCAAAACGCCGGAGTGAGGGCGGAAGCTCACGTTTTTCGATTTGCCGTCCAGACAATCGGGAGAGAGAAACCGGCGCTCGGTCTCGGACAGCTCGAACGGGAGCTGCGGCGCGTAGAGCAGCTTTCCGTTTTCGAGCGCATCCGCGGCGTTCGCTACGACCTCCGGAGAGAACGGACCTTGCCAGGACGTGATGTCGAGCGACTCGAGGATTTCCATTTCGCATCATCCTAAACTGTCGAGGGTGCCCCGTCCACGTTCCACTCACAGGCGCAGGGCGATTTTTTCCGCCGCCTCTTTCGAGCTGATTACGGGATGCACTTCAAAGTCAACGAGGTCGCTCCAATTTGCCATCCATTGATCGAGGAGCGCGCGATCTTCCGTTTCCATAAGCTGGTAACATCGATCGAGGTTGTCATTTACCCAGCTCGACACGTAGGAGAGTCCCGCTGGCGCTAGTCGTCCGTGGTCTCGAAAGCGGCGATAGACGGGCGCGGCGTCTCCGTTCTTGAAGTTCTCGATCACCATGTATAAAGTTTTGCTCATTGATCCTCCCTTTAAAAGATCCTCCCTTTAAAAAGAGCATCGTAACAGGCCGATTTTTTGGTTCTGGATCACGATCGGTTTCAGGTCATCCAAACAGGGGTGTGAACCACCTGGAGGATTTATGGAGAGTCGAATCGCTTATCTGAAAGTGGCGCCAGGAGCGTACAAGGCTATGTTGGGGCTGGAGGAATATCTTCATCAGTGCGGGCTGGAAGAATCTCTGCTTGATCTGATCAAGCTGCGAGCTTCGCAGGTCAACGGTTGCGCGTACTGCATCGACATGCACTGGAAAGATCTGCGGGCGGCAGGTGAAAACGAGCAGCGGCTTTACGGTCTGGACGCATGGAAGAGTCTCCGTATTACAGCGATCGCGAACGGGCAGCGCTCGCTTGGACGGAGGCGGTAACGAACATCCGGGATGGGCACGTACGCGATGAGGTTTATGAGAACGTGCGAAAATATTTTTCCGAGAAGGAATTGGTCGATCTGACGTTGGCGGTGGCTGCTATCAATGCCTGGAACCGGCTCGCGATCTCGGCGCGAACGGAACCGGGGACGTACAAGGCAAATAAGGAGCAGGGGAAGAAGAGCGCCTAGTGGGAAGCCGGCCTGGACCCTTCGACTTCGCTCAGGGCAGGCTCACGAGGCACCCGTCGCTCCATCGAATTTTTTAGTGGCGCCAGATTTTCTGCGCGGGGTGGGCGCTGTCGCTGGCAGAAGGGGCAAGCCCCGTCTCTACGTTTGTGTTGGGCGCGGTTACGGTAACGGGCGCGGCTATGGCGGCTGCCGGTGTTGTGGTGGCTGGTTCTTGCTTGGCGCCTACTTCGTCTCCGCGGAAATAACGGTCTTTGTTCTTGGCGGCTCGCATTTCTGGCATGGCGGTATAGGGTTTCGAGTAGTCGTTATTGGCGTTCCAGAAAAGAAAGCCTATGCCGCCTTTTTGTTTCGCTACCTCTACTTGTACTTCAACATATTGGGGCGAGTAAGTCTTGGTGCGCCAGGCGAAGGCTTGCAGCCAGGGGCGGATCACCACATTGCTGTCTTTCGTGATGAGCTTGAAGCGGTCCATGGACTCGCCGATGAAATGCTCGGGCGCGTCGCCGGGGCGGGCGATGCCGTCCATGCCGAAGAAGTGCGAGGGATAGATCATGGGCGAGAGCACGTCACAGTGCCTGGCCATGGCTACGATGTCCTGGCCGGTGTGCGCGAGATCGACCTGACGCTGCCAGGCCATGACTCCGAAGACGTCGAGCGAGAACAGGGCGCCGGTGGGATGGATCTGGGCATAGGCGCGGCTGAGGAAGTCCGCGATCACATCCGAGCGCTGAATTTGTTTCGGATGGCTGGTTGGATGGTCCGTCGAATGATCTTTTGAATCGCCGGCGGCGGTGAGATCCGTCTGGTAGTTAAACGACGCATCCTTCTGGTCGCCTTCGGCGGGAAAGCGGACGTAATCGAACTGCACTTCATCGACTCCCGACTGGGCTACGAATTTGGCGAGGCCGATATCGTAGTCCTGGACCTTGAGGTTCGAGGGATCGGTCCAGACCAGTTTGCCGTTTTCGCGCCAGGGTTGGCCGGTGCTATGGGACTTTACCGCCAGTTCCGGATGAGTAGTGACCAGATGCTCATCGCGGAAGATGGCGATGCGCGCGATCGCGTGCATGTTTTCGGAATGCAGAAAGTGAATGAACTTAGGCAGATCGGAAATATAGTGGCGCTGTCCGGTGGCTAAGGGGTGGTCGAAGGCGATGTTGACGATGCCGTCGCTGTCTTTGATATCGAAAACGACCGCGTTGCCGCCTACCTCGCGCCAATGGCGGATGATGCGCAATCCATGATCGCTGCCGGCCATGACTCCGGTCAGATAAATGGCGCGGACTTCGAAATCTCTTGCAACTGGTACTGATTTCTCTACAATAGGCGATTCGAGAATTCCGGGGATTATGATCTGCTCTCCGGATTTCAGGAAGACCCCCGGGCGGTTGTGATTGGCCTCGCGGATGGCTTCAGCCAGTTCGGTCGAGGTGAGGTACTTGGTCCGCCTCAGATATTTGCGGGCGACCGACGGGATGCTGTCTCCGTGCTGGGCGACGTAAAGGTCGGAGCCGGGAGGCGCGATTACGGATTCAGGCGCCGGGGGCTTCGTAGTCGCGTTGGCTTTTATCTGTATCAACTGCAGGGCGTGGGGATTCTGTACTCCCGCGGCGATGGGAGAAAAGAAGCCGAAACTGGTCAGGGCCACGCGCAGGACGAAGGCGGCAAGGCTCGCTAGCGAGAGTCTGGCTGGCGAGAATCTGGTTGCAGAGAGTCTAGTCGTCGAAAATCCAAGCGTCGAGAATCGGAACAAAGATGTTCTCCGAAAGGAAAGCTATTTCCATTTCTATTGTGCACTGGCGGTAACCTGGCCTGCCAGTTACTTGCGGCCAAGCAGGTGCCTGCTTACAGGACATGGGCGTAGGGGTAGCCAGGGGACTGAGGGAAAGTGCCCGCAGTCTGCAAACAATTGCTCTTGGGGAAACTGTGCGTAACATTACGGTCGACACATAAGGCAAGCTAGCCGCATCTAAAACGATGAGAAGCAGGGGTATACGTCGCATCCGGAAGATGGCTAACGGCTTGCACTAGGAGGCAGTGGGTGGGGAAATGAAACCTACCTCCTGAGTGACAAAAATGAGCAGTTTCGCAGAAAAGCGCTTTTCAGAAAGTACGCAGATCCCGGAAAGGAAACAGGGGCCCGAAACGATGAGAACGAACCTTGCAACTGTGCTGGATCCGAGCCGCCGCAGCAACGACGCCCGCGACTTTGAGGGCGCTTTGCGCCGGAAGATTGTAGGGCAGGATCAGGCGATCGAAAAGGTCGCGGAAATCTATCAGATGTTCCTGGCCGGGCTGAATGCACCGGGCCGTCCGGTGGGCAATCTGCTGTTCCTGGGGCCGACCGGCTCCGGCAAGACGCGGGTGGTAGAAGCGGTGGCCGAATCTTTGTTTGGCGACGCGCGGGCCTGCATCAAGATCGATTGCGCCGAGTTCCAGCACTCGCACGAGATTGCCAAGTTGATCGGCTCGCCTCCGGGATATCTGGGACACCGCGAGACTCATCCGCTCTTGACGCAGGAAGCGCTCAACCAGTGGCACACGGAAAAACTGAAACTGTCGATCCTGTTGTTTGACGAAATCGAGAAGGCTTCCGACTCGCTGTGGCAGTTGTTGCTTGGAATCTTGGACAAGGCGACCCTGACGCTGGGCGATAACCGGCGTGTGGATCTTTCGAGTTGCATCATCATCATGACCTCGAACCTGGGCGCGGCGGAGATGTGTGGATTGGTGGATGGCGGCCTGGGCTTCGCGCCGAAAGCGGTGCAGGTGGATAACTCGCTCGACGAAAAGATGAACCGTTCAGCGGTGGATGCGGCGCGGCGCAAGTTTGCACCGGAGTTCATGAACCGCATCGACAAAATTGTGGTATTCAAGACGCTACGTTCCGAACACCTGCAGCAGATCCTGGAAATTGAATTGGGGATGGTGCAACAGCGGGTCCTGATGGCAGCGGGGGCACACCAGTTTGTGTTCAACTGCACGCCGGAGGTGAAGAGCTTCCTGCTCGCCGAAGGCACCGACCCGAAGTACGGGGCGCGGCACCTGAAACGGGCGATTGAACGGCACCTGGTGTTTCCGCTGGCGAACCTGGTGGCGACGGGACAGGTGAAGTTGGGAGATTTCATCCGCGTCGATCTGCTCGGCGAGAGCAAGCTCACCTTCGTGAAGGAAGCGGAGGGCGCGATGGTGCCCGTGCTGCTCGAGCGTTACGGAGCGGCGGCGGCCATGCCGGCGGTAGCGGCAGCGAGAGCCGCGCGTCCAGTGATTCAACGTAAGGAGTTTGGCGCCGGATCACTCAACGAGAATAAGTAAGTCAAGTTGCTGGTAGGTGGGGCACCGCGTGGGCGGTGCCCTTTTCTTGTTTGTGGAACCTTCTTTTCTTGCCGGTCGCGATCACTTGCCAACGTATGGATGCACCTGCACTCGCGACTGGGTTAATTCTTTGACGTCCAGATGTCCCTTATGGTCCGTGTCCAACCTGTCGAACTCCGCTTCCATAAACTTCATCCATTCCTGTTTGGAGATCTTGCCACTCTTGTCCGCGTCCATCACCAGCAAGAGTTGCTTAGCCGCTTCGGTTGCGGCGGCACGCTTCCTTTCTCTTTCAGCCCTTTCAGCCGCCGGCGTGGGAGAAACTACGCCGGTTGATTTCTCGGATTGGGCTGCAGCGGTATTCACCGCCATCACTCCGGCTAAGAACGGTGCCGCGATGCTGGCGGAAACAATCGGCAAGGTCTTAAACATGGTCCACCTCAACATGGTCCACCTCCGTTTTGGAATCGCTTGACTAGGCAAAGCAGGCTTCCCCGTGAGGAAGCCTGCATGCAACACTTGAACTAGAACTTAACCAGGATGTCGATATCGACTATGGACTCGTCTCGGCGCAGATCCGGGAACCATACGCCGCTCGTACTCCCAGGCGTGCCGCAAGCGGTTTCCGCGGCGGTGAGGGTCTCTTGCATGGACGAATTCCCGTTCATGCAAGCAAAGTACTCGGGATATCCGTTGTTGGTATAAGGCACCCCGCCCGGACCCGGCGGCGTAATTCCGCCGTGGCCAGTCCAATACGGCACACTAGCGTGACGGTAGTCATACTCCCAGCGGAAAGTGAGCCACTGCCTGGGCATGTAATCAAACGTGAGCGAAGAATCCCAGGCCTTGAATGGGTCTCCCGGATTCCCGGTAAAGTAGGGAGCGTTGATGGCTGCGGAGGGGGCCGTTTCACCATTGATGGGCGGATCCAGGACCAGATAGCGTCCGGGATTGTTGATTTGGCCGCCGCCGACGGTGAGTCCGAACGTGTCCTTCTTGAACCACATGCGGTTGTAAAGCATGTAGCCGACAAAGCTTTGCTTAGGATCGATTCGTCCCTGCGGAAAATTAGCACTCGGTTGCGCAAGCGGGTCCCTCTTGTCACCGAGGCAGCTCACGCCTGCCAAGGTGGCCGTGCTGGGACCAAATTCACAACCCAGATCGCCAGTGAACGAGAACGCCATCTTGTCGAGGGTCTGTCCGGGTCGGTCGAAATACTTGACCTCAATACTGTTGTCGGTATGGATGCGGCCTCGATTCGGTATGTAGAGATCGTCGTGGCCCAGACCGTAATTGTTGGAGATGATGTTCACCCAGGGTCTTGGGGTCCACTTGATCTGCCCACCCAGACCCTTCCTCGTGTTGGCCGAGCCATACGATTGCCATCCATTGATGAACCACGGCTCAATCTTTAAGTGGGGAGTGGGGAAAATCTGCACTCGCAAGCCCTCGAAAAACCATGGCGTGTTGGAAGAGACATATGAGGGCTGATAAGCCCAGTTATCGGCGTTGTAATAACTGAACAGGCCGATGTATGACAAGAAAATTCCTGCGTCGATGTTGATTCCATTCAACGCGTTAATGTGATACCCACCATAGGCCTCTGCGATATAGCGATCGGCAGTGTCGAGGTCCCACTGGCCCTTTGCCGGGCTGGGATCATTGCGCGGTGTGGTTGTGGAATACATGCCAAATTGAGTCATGAACCGGGCGCGGACGTTGTCGTAGTGGAAGTCGCCGCCAATGCCGAGCTGCTCCAACTGGATTTCGTTGGCGCGAAAGATTTCGCTCGACCCGCCTATCGAGTTGTCGATTGGCTTATTGAAATCGTAGTTGTAGGTAATGTCGGCCCGAATTTCTGGCGTGAAGAATTTTGAATCAAAGGCAACGTCCTTGTTGCGCGGGTTGCCGTTGAGCCAAGTCCAGTCCCAGTCGGAAAAAGGATCGATCTTTGCCTTCTTTGTGGGCGCGGCCGAGGAGTCGCCTGATGGTTGTGCCACCATAGCCTGCGCCGGCAATGCCACCAGCAAGGGCGCGGCTTTCGCCGGAACTACTGGCGCCAGAGATGCGTTGGTCGTCGCGTCTATCGTCGCGTTTGTTGTCATGCTTGTCGTCATGTTCGTCGTGGCTGTCCGGCTCTTCAATTCGGCCTCGAGCTGCTCGATGCGGGCCTTCATCGCCTCCAACTCCTTTGCGATATCAGCCGCGACCGGATCTGGGGCGGCCGCGGGCCGGGCAGAAGATACATCAGGGGCAGCCGGCGGTTCGTGTAAGACTGCCACTTTCGTTGGAGCGTCTGATTGCGTCGGAGACTGCGCGTAACCGCGCGGAATCTGGCCAATCGTGACAATCAAAACCAGCACTGAAGAAAGAGTTGAAAAAGCTATGGGATTACGCAATCGAGTTCTCATGATTTTCATGATTGAGTCCTTTCCGGTCCGAAGTCGGGGTCTTCCTTAGTCGATGACCGGTCGTGCAATGCGAGTGAATTGCCAAAGGATATTTGTCCCTTGATTTTCTTTGTGGCGAAGTTACCATCACATTCGAAAACACGTAAAGATCGGATAAACAGTTCATAAAGAGCATATAAAGACTTTTTAGAAGCGGCTGAAGGGGAAGGAAACGTCACCATGAAGGGAAATGCCCACTTTTATCGTTCTCTAGTAATGGGTGGGGACGTTACCGGGCTAAGGTAGCCGGTTCCCTACGTTCCCAACAACGAGGAGCTTCAGTCATGTTCGATTACACGAAAGTAAAACTTGGTAAACAGACCGCTCACCACGACAGCCGAGTTCCCATGCTGAGCAAGTACACCGCCAGCCTTCCGCCGGCCCCGGCGGCCACAAGCTATGACAGCAAAATCACCAACCTGGGCATGATGTTGAACAATACCCTGGGAGATTGCACCTGCGCCGCCGTCGGCCACGTCATCCAGCAATGGACGGCCGAAGCGCAAAAGAAGCAGGTCATTATTCCAGACCCGGATATCTTGAAACTCTACGAGGTTGTGGGTCACTACAATCCCGACAATCCCAAGACCGACCGGGGCGCGATTGAAATCAACGTGCTCAACTACTGGCTGGCAAATCCGTTTGTCGGAAACAAACTGAGCGCATTTTGCGCACTCGAACCGCAGAATCTCCAGGACATAAAGGACGCGGTGTACATCTTTGGCAACTGCTACATCGGTCTTCAAATGCCGCTGTCGGCGCAGGGTCAGACCGTGTGGACACTTCCGCCGGGCGGAGCCACGGGGAAGGGTGCGCCCGGTTCCTGGGGCGGCCACGCGGTTCCAATTGTTGCTTATGACGCGCGCGGACTCACCTGTATCACCTGGGGCGAGCTCATACGCATGACCTGGCAGTTCTGGAATGCATATTGCGACGAGGCTTACGGGCTGCTCAGTCCAGACTGGATCGCCGCCGGGAAAGCCCCATCAGGGTTCGACTCGCAGCAACTCATAACCGACATGGGCGAGCTGAAAGCCGCCTTCCCGAAAGGCCATTCGATCGCGGCCTAGCGAAATTTTTGGGCGGGAAGTGTCTGGCTTGCGAGGCTTGCCGGGTACTTCCCTTTTGTCTTTTTCGTTCTACAGCAGCTGCGAACGCGAATTCGGCGAAGCACCAAAGGAGGATAAACTTTATGGCAGAGCGCGCATTCACCCCACTGCAGCCCATCAATGTCGAAGATCTCCGGCTCAATTACGATCCCGAGTCTCCGCAAAAGCGCTTTAAAGCGGCCGGCGTCGAAGGTGCTTTGCTGAGCGAGAGTGAGCGGCTCCCGAGCATGGTTCCATGGCCTGCTGCCACCAAGCCCACTCCCGCGCCGCTGCCCAAGGCGCCGCCTGAGAGCGCTGACTTGTCCCAGTTTAAGGGTTACGATGCCGTCGTCGTGACTTGGACGTCCGCCGAAGCGGCCGCACTCGCAGCGCTGTTCACACCCGGCTTCCAGGTATCCCAATGGTACGAGTATCGCTACGATGTGCAGAGTTACATTCCGCTGGTCACCGGGGACATGGCTCCCTTCAACGACAAGACGGCGGATATGGCACGCTACTACCACAGCCTGGGCTTGTATTTTCCAATCCGCATCGGAAAGGCCAGCGTCTTGCTGATGAAATCGGGCTTGCATCTTGACTACGATGGGCCGGCATACCCGGTCCGGAAAATGATCACGGAGGTTGTGCAAACTGTGCAACCAAAGCTTTTCATAACTACCGGAACCGGCGGAGGAATTGGAAAACAAGTTGAGCTGGGCGATGTTGTCATCGCCGGCCACACCAAATTTGACTGCGTAACCCAGTTCAAGAGTGAGCCGTGGGCAACGGCTTCTTATACGACGTCTCCCATCCCGGCCGGCGCGATTCAAGCAATCACCCCGGCGCTGACCAAGGTCAACGCTTCGCGCATCCAGGGTGCACGGCCCGTCCCCAAGCTGTGGGACACGGCCGCAGATACCATTGTGACCACTGATTTCTTCGGCTTTGACGATTCCACCAACTACTACAAACTTCAGGGATTGGGCCAGGCATGCGACATGGGAGATGCCATGGTCGGCAACGCCCTGAAACAGTTTCCTGACATGAAGTGGCACGCGATACGAAACGCATCCGATCCGCAGATACCAAATCCATCGGGCAACATTGAGCAAGCCAAGCAGGAAGCTGGGCAAATTTACTCGAAATATGGCGCCTTCACCACGGCCGCGAGTGTCATCGCTACCTGGGCCGTGATTCAGGCGAGCTTCTAAGCGTCGTGACGGGTGGGGTTAGCGGCTCCCAGCGGCAGCGCTGCCGGTTTTCTTGCCCGACTCCCGGGCGGCGACGCTGAGTTCTTTTTCCAGCGAAGAGAAGCGCTGGAAGACTTCGTGCAGACGCAACGCCATGTTGCGGATGGCATCGGCTTGCGCCCGGACCGTGGCGGGCAGTCCGGGCTCGTGCACCAGTAGTTCCGCGTTTCCGAGTACGGTCGTGAGGGCGTTATTGACGTTCGTCCGCATCTCCACTATATAACGCCCGAGGGTAGCCTCGGCTTGGACGACGGCGCAGGTTTTCTGGGCTTCCGCAGCTCGGGACTCGGCCTGACGGCGGCGAAGAATTTCACGTCCGATGAGACCAGCCAGCGCCGCCCAGACCCCGGGATCGCGGCGCAGCCCAAGAACGGCTCCGTGGATGTCGTAGAGACCGCGCGACGGATCGGAGTGAATCAGGATGGCAGGCTTGCCGGCAGCGGCGAGGGACTGCTCTAGATGTTTGTTCAGGCGTGGGTTCGGAAGTTTGCGCCGGCCGCTCTTAGCCTTTTTCACAGAAGAAGCGTCGGCGATTGCGAGGTCGTAGTGCTTGCCCTCGAGGTCGCGAGAAAGGCCGTCGTCGAGCACGGTGAACTCCGGATCATCGCAACCGAGAGCATGATCATAATCTGGGGTCCGGGGCCAATTCGCGGTAATCTCCCGTGAAAAGGCTGGATCGCTGGCAAGGATCAGAACGGTCGGGCGATTCATGCTCTCATGGTTCACTTTCTGGGCTTTCGTTCTCAGCAATTTGGCGTTTGCGGTGGAGACGCGGCGAGCCGCGTTTTCCGCGGAATCTACTTTTGTGTTCCGCTGCCATGTTTTCCGGAAGCAGCCGCGGCGCGCGCGGCGCGCGGAGCCTTGGTCGCTCCGTTCTGGAGTGCGTCGTCGACCGCCGCTCGCAGATCGACCAGCATGCGCAAGGGCTGGCCCGAGGAGTATTCAGCGTGGAACATCACTTTCCAGGACTGGCAGATCATGCGCAGACGCACGATCGGTTCATCGGCGGAGAACTGGGCGCGGCGGCAATCGACGGTGGGGACGCCGCGGCGCTCGAGTTCGCGCAGGCCATCCTGGATGGCGTTCAGATCGTCATGCATGAGGCGGAAAAATATCCGCCGGATCATGAAGCTGAATCGCACAAAGGCCACCATGGCCGCGGGCTCGAAATAGCGGACCGCGTTCTGGATCTTAAGCTTGCGTCCTTGCTCGAGCGCACCGCTGTGCAGTAATTCGCTGAGGCGGCGACAATGCGCCGCCGACTGCATGATGGTGTCGAGCGAACTTAACCATGCGGGAAGCTCCGGTTGTTGCGGCCCGAGCACGGGCTCGAGCACCTGGGCGACATAATCGAGGTCTACGTCGCTGTCTTCCAGGCCCGAGGGCGCGCACAGCGAAAAATACTGGACGAGCAGGAAATCGGTTTTATCGCGGTCACTCGCGGACTTCGTGGTCTTCTGCAGGTGATGCCCAAGAAGATGACGCAGCACGGGTTCGCTAGCCAGGGACGTGGTTTGCAGAAACTGACGCAACTGATGCACCTGGAGCTGCGCGTCCACCTGCTGCAGCCAGACGGCGGCGTTCTCGACCGACTCGGGCGATGGCGAAAAACCCTCGTCATCATTAATAGAAATAGGGCAAGCGGAAATTTCAATCACAAATTCGCGCACCAGGGCAGAGTAAACCGGCTGCAGGGCGCGGAGCATAGCTCCCTGGTCTTCGAAGGCAGTCTGAGTTTCGGTGGATGCAGTCATGATTTCACAATCCAATTGGGAACATCTTTGAGGAAGCGGGCCGCAACCACGGTCCGCTCCCGATGATATTGAACTGCAACTACGGACGCTTCGGCATGAAGCGAGCCGTCGTTGCTCTCGACCAGGACACGATCGGCAAATTCCAGAGGGCGGTCGACCACGAACAGAACTTCGCGCGGCGTACCGAACTCGATGATCGTGTCTTGAAAAAAAACGCTTTCGTTTTCGCGGGCACTGGCATTGCCGTGGCCATGGCTGTCGCCATTTCCGTTGTCGTTGCCGTTGCTGATGATGGTGCGGCTGAGTTTGATGGGGATCCTTACCGGCGTGGCTTCGGGGAAAAATTTGGCTAAGCGGCCGACGACCTCTGATTCGAACGCGCGAGCGGTTGCCTGGTTGGGCACGGAAACCTCAATCCCGGGGGAGCTGGAGCAGACGGGTCTCCTCTTTTTCCTGGTTTGGAAGAGTTGCGAGGGGACTCATTCTGCTTTATCGCCATTCCGTAGTGCACGGGCACCGCCAAAAACTTGAAGGTCATGCCCCGAAGAACAAATGGAAGCAAAGGCAGGGAGTTAAGGCCGCCGAGCAAGAGTGAATTCCGTTGGTTTTTCGGGGCTCGCAGAAAGCGCGTCTCAGAATGACACGATCGTCTCAGTTCGTCGCTTGCCTGGATGAAACGCCGGGCGGCCCGCCCGGCCGGACGGGCGAGGACGCCCGTCGCTCCACGAGTCCTTATTGCAGGGCGGTCGATTGCGGAGACTCCTCGCGCGCGCCTATGTTATAGCGCTTCAGTTTGCGATAGAGAGTCGCTCGGCTGATGCCGAGCATTTTGCCGGCTAGAGCCTTGTCTCCTTTTACTTGTGAAAAGACACGCTTGATGGTGGCGCGTTCGATATCTTCGAGGTCAGTGCCAGCGACTTCTTGCAAATCGGGCGCTTTGGCCTGGACTTCAGCGCGCGCGATTGCGGGAGGCAGGTCATTGACTTCGATGATCCTCTGATCGCCGAGAGCGACGGCGCGCTCCAGACAATTTTCCAGTTCGCGCACATTGCCGGGCCAGTCGTAATTCAGCAGCGCCTTCATGGCGTTGCCCGAGACCTGGACGCCGCGTCCGGGAGCGAGACGTTCGAGGAAAAACGCCGCCAGGATGGGAATGTCGGAACGGCGCTCGCGCAGCGGAGGCAAAGAAATAGTAACCACGTTGAGGCGGAAGAAGAGATCCTTGCGGAACGTTCCCTTCTTGTATTCGACGTCGAGATCGCGGTTGGTGGCAGCCATGATACGCACGTCCACTTTGACTCTTTGATTGCTGCCCACGGGGCGGACTTCTTTTTCCTGCAAAAAACGCAAGAGTTTGGCTTGCATTTCGAGCGGAAGTTCGCCAACCTCGTCAAAAAAAATGGTTCCGCTATCGGCCGATTGCAACAGTCCCTGCTTGGAGTGAAGCGCGCCGGTGAAAGCGCCTTTTTCGTAGCCGAACAATTCGCTTTCGATGAGGGTGGGGACGAGCGATCCGCAGTCAACGGCAACGAAAGGGCGAGTGGCCATGGTTCCGCGAAAGTGCAGCGCGCGGGCCACCAGTTCCTTGCCAGTCCCGCTTTCGCCCGAAATCAGGACTGGAGTGCGCGTGTCTTTAAGCCGGGAAATAAGGCGCAGGACATTCTGAATGCCGGCGGAATTGCCAATGATGCCGTGGAGCGAGGTCTCGGTCTCGGAACGTTCTCGGAGATAGAGATTTTCTTCGACTAGGCGAACCTTGTCGGCCATGCGGCACAGGAAGAGGCGCAATTCGTCGAGCGGAGAAAAGGGCTTGGCAATGTAATCGTAAGCGCCCAGCTTCATCGCCCGCACCGCGGTTTCGACCGATCCGTGGCCGGTCATGACCGCAACTTCGACGCGCGGGTAGCTATGCTTGACCTGCTCCAGGAATTCGATGCCGGATATGCGCGGCATGACCATGTCGGTGAGCACCATGTGCACCGGCTGCTCTTCGAGCAGGGCGAGCGCCGCGTCGCCGCTCTCGGCTTCAAGGCAGGAGAAGCCGAGCGACTCTCCGACGGTCATGCAGAGGCGGCGGATGGTCTGCTCGTCATCGACGATCAACAAGCGGATGCGGAAGTCGTTTTTCCTCAAGTCATCCTTCATCAAATTCTGTTTCGTCAAATTCTGAGTCATGGAGTGGCCTTGCCCATAGTTTCCTCAACCACAGAAATAAAGTCATGGACGCGAAACGGCTTTTCCACGCAGGGCGCGCCGGTACGGCGCAGCGTAGCCGCGGTTTCCTCGTTCGCAATATCGCCGGTGATAAAAACCAGGCGGCGGGCCAGTTCCGGACGATGAGTCGCAATCCAGGCATAGACCTGAGCGCCATCGACGCCTCCGGGAGTGCGCATGTCGGAAACAACGCCGTGAAAGTCGCTGGCCTCGAGCAGGCGCAGGGCTTCGGCGCCAGACTCGGTGGGCACGACGGTGTATCCGTGGCCTTCAAGAACAGCGCGCACCAAGGCCATCACGGCCGGTTCATCTTCAATCAAAAGCACGGGCGCGCAGGCGGATTGAGTTCCAGTTTGCGTCATTTGGGATGCACTCCTGCAACGGCTCCAAAGCATGCGGTCTCGGATGCTACCGGGAGTCGAACGATAAATGTCGCTCCTTCAGAGTCCAGGTTGTTGTGACAAACAATCTCTCCGCCATGTTCGCGAACAATGCCATAGCAAATACTGAGTCCCAAACCCGTGCCCTTGCCGATGTCCTTGGTGGTGAAGAAGGGATCAAAGATACGTTCGGGATCGGCGATGCCCGGGCCGTTATCGCGAAAAGAAATTTCGACGAAGGCATGGGCTTGGGCGCTTCGGATCTCAATGCGGGCGGGACGCGCGGTTTCGCGGACGGCGTCGTAAGCGTTGTTCAGGATGTTGAGAAACACTTGCTGCAGCTGGTGGGAATCTCCAATAACCTGGGGCAGCGACTCCTCGAGGCGTTCGACCACCTGAACGCCATGACTGATGAAATCGTAGGAGCGCAAGTGCACGGTGCGTTGCAAGATGGAGTTGAGCTGGACCAGGTGGCGCTGCGGCGGCATCTGGCGGGCAAAGCTCAGCAGATTTTGCACGATCTGCTTGGTGCGTTGCGCTTCCTGCAGAATCACCCGCAGATCGTGGCGCGCGCTTTCCGGGAGTTCGGGGTTTTCCATCAGGAGATCGGTGAATCCGAGGATGGCGGTGAGGGGATTGTTGACTTCGTGGGCGACGCCGGAGACCAGTTGTCCGACGGCTGCCATTTTCTCGGCGTGCATGAGCTTGGAACGCAGCATGGCGGAGTCGGTCACGTCGGTCATCACCACGACGATGCTGATCACGCGGCCGTCTTCACCGCTGATCGGGCTCAAGTTGACGGAGAACTGGGCGCTGACGCCATCGCCGCGGAGCAACGGCAGATCGAAGTTATCCACCTGCTGGCCGCGAGCCACCGCGGCCAGCGCTTCGCGGAGCGCCGGGCGGCGCGCCGCGGCGCACAGGTCGGGAAAGGAATGCCCCAGGATCTGGTTCTGCTGAAAGCCAAGTCCGCTCCAGCGCCGGTTGGCATAACTAATGACGCCTTCGGTGTCGGTGACCAGAATCAGGCTCTGGGTGTGATTGAGGATTTTGCTCGAGAAATCACGCTCTTTCTGCAGCTCGGTTTGCGATTGGTGGAGGCCGGTGACGTCGAGCATGAGGCCGCGGTGCTGCATGATATTGCCGGCCCCATCGCGCATCGCAATACAATTCATGAAGACGTGAACCGGCGATCCATCCTTGCGCCGCAGGACTTCTTCGTGATTGTGCATTTCGCCACCGCGTTTGAGTAGTTCCGCGAGTTCCTGTCGGCGCTGCGGAGAAAAGTAGACCTGGGTGGGAATATCGAGCTGCAGCACTTCGTCGCGGCTGCTGTAACCGAGGATGCGAACCAGCGCATCGTTGACTTCGACAAAGCGGCCCTGGGGCGTGGAGACGTAGATGCCTTCCTGAATGTTATCGAACAGTTCGCGATAGCGGCGTTCGGCTTCGCGGCGGTCGGTGATGTCCTTGAGCACATGTACCGTCTGCAGCGGCGCACTGCTGGCGGCATGAATGCGAGAGGTTGAAATCAGATAGGTGCTCTCGAGAACCGGGTGCACGTATTCGTCCAGCCCCTCGCCAGCGCGGCAGAAAGGACAGGAGTGGGGCGAAGCGCCGGTGGAAAGGGCGTCGAGCGCCCGCATGTTAACGCCAATCAGCTGATCGGGAGCGATGCCGATGAAATCGGCCAGCGAGCGATTGACGCGAAGGATGTTGTGCTGTTCGTCGTGCACCACGATGAAGTCGCTGATGGCATCGAAGACTTCGAGCCAGTGGCGGTTGGCCTGCTGCATGCGCGTGAAGAGACAGGCATTCTCCAGTGCGATGCTGGCGTGCCCGGCGATGGCGCGCAACAACTGGTGATCTTCGATGGAGGGCGGGGTGCCGCAGTCGGCGAGACAAAGCACGCCGACGAGTTCGCCCGAGGAGCCGGCCAGCCGGACCAGGGTGCAGTCGGTCCATCCCAGCGTGGAGGCGAGCGCCGTTCCGAGCATTTCGCCGGCTGGGGCGAAGGCGACATCGGTGGGGTATTTCGGCAGGGCTGCACTGATGGCCTGACTAAAGCGACGGAGAAGTTGCTTGTCTTTAATCTCAACGCCGATTTCACCGCCAACTGCCGAATTCAGCTCAACCCCGACTCCGGAGGCGCCGCGCACCAGCACCGTATCCAGCTCCGATGTCCGGAAAAGGCAGAGGGCAGCGGAAGCACTGCCGAGCAGGCCGGCCGCGCGCAGAGCAAAGTTGCGCATGAACTCGGGGAGATGCAGCACGGTGTTGAGTTCGAGCGCGATGGTGACCAGGGCCTCGGCGCGGCGCCGATGCTCCTCGGACTGGTGCAGGTTACGGGTCAGTTCGAGAGCGATGGCGATTTGCGCAGCCAGAGCGCGGGCGCGGCGGACGTCTTCGTCGTTGATCGGGCCCGGCTCGATGCGGTCGAGCACACCGAACATTCCGAGCACATCGCCGTTCGAACCGAGCAGGGGAACCGCCAGCAGTTGGCGAACCTGGAAAGCAGCCAGGAAATCCCGATTCGCTCCCGAAGTTGCGGCGGCGTCTTCGGCGACGAACACATTTTTTTTCTGCAGCGTGCGTGTCGCGGGGCAATCGTAGAGCGGGATATCGACGGGACGGGCGACGCCGTTCTCCACTCCCCATCGAACGTGAAAGGTAGCGTCTTCAAGGAGCCCGATGAAGCAGCGCCGGAAGCCGAGAAAACTGGCGGCCCGCACGGCCGAGGTCTGCATGAACTCGTCGAGTTTTCCGGCGGAACCAAGCTCGAAGGAAATCTCCAGGATTTCGTGCAGTTCGCGGGCCTGAGCCCGCGCCATGCCGTACAACTCGGCGTTGGCGATGGCGACTGCCCCAAAGCCGGCCAGAGCGGAAACCAGGGTTTTGTCTTCCTGGGTAAACGGGCCGGCGGCCCGGGGGTAAACCAGGATGGCGCCGTGCGAGCGCGAGGTGCGGAAGGGCGCCGCGATCAGCACTCCGGGCGGCGATTCTTCTCCAAAATGAGAGGCGCCGTCGATGCTCACCGTAATGCGCTCGCCGGCGGCGACGGCGCGGCTGGCGATCTCCAGCGAAGAGCGCAGGTCGTTCTGCTGAAAACGCTTGCGAATGGCGAGAGCAAGTCTCGGCGCTTCGCTCGATACCGCCTGCAACTGGAACAGTTTCTCTTGCTGGACAAAAACCAGCACGGCAGGCGAATGCAGCAGCACGCGGAGGCGGTCGGCGATGCTCTCCATCACGGCCGCGGTGTCGGGCAAGCCGTGCAGCGCTGTGGCGACCTCGACCAGAATGCTGGCGCGGCGGTGTTCTTCGCGGGATAGTTGGTTCAGGCGGAGGGCTTCGAGTGCGGTGCCGAGCTGGGCTGCCAGGATTGTGACTTTCGCGACCGCCTCATCGTCGAAGCCGCTCTGGGGAGCACTCCGCAAGAAGGTGACGGCACCGATCACCTCTCCTGAAACGAGCAGTGGGGCTGCCAGGCAGGCGTGCGCGTGGCTTGAGGCTAGCCAGGGATAACGGGCCGCGTCGAGTTGATTGACGAAAAAGGGGCGGCGCTTCTGCACCGCATCCATGGCGATGGACGCATCGCCGGCGCGCCGGCGGATGCCACGAAAGGCTTCGGCGTCGTCGCAGTCGGCCTCGGCTCCGACGAGCTCGCCGTCGGTGGAAAGACGCCAAAAGTAAGCGCCGCTGGCACGGAAGTGGGCGCGAGTGAGGGCGCAAAAGGAACGGATCAGTTGGCCGGGATCGTGGTTATGAAAAGCAGCCCGGGAAAGCTCCAGAAGGAGCTTCTGGAAAGCTTCGTCAGACTGAGACGCGTCGCCGGGACCCGAATTTCCGGTATGGGGAGTCAGTGCGCACCCACCGCTTAGCTAAGCGGTTGAAAACAATTGAATTACTTATAAAACCTACGCTTGATTCTCAAATTGAGTCAAGGGAATACGCGGTGGCAGTGCCGACTTGTGAAACGTCACCAAAGTGACATCGGCGTCTCATTGTGGAATCTGGTGATCGGGCCATCGGGCGGCCTAAGATCCCGGGCCTTTAAGTTTAGGTATTAGATCACCTGGTGACCCGATCGCCCAATCGCTCGATGATTCAGCGTTTTGCACAGTTTCGAAAAGCGATCACGAAAGTAATGCGGAGGAAGAACTTTTGGTATGCGCTGTTATGGTCCGTGCACGAATATAGGGACAATGCGCGGCGATACAGGAGGCAGTGTGTCTCTTCAAGCTCTGAATCGTATGCTCGCGGTGGGTCTGCTGCTGCTTGGCGGATGGGCCGCGACGAGTTCTCCCCGCGCATGGGGGCAGGATGAAATCGCTCGAAAAGTAAAGACCAAGGTGCCGCCATTGTTTCCGGAACTGGCGAGGCGCATGAAGATCACCGGGGTGGTGAAGGTCCTGATCACGGTCGCACCGAATGGGTCGGTCAAGGACGCCAAGCTGGTGGGCGGGCATCCGGTGTTGGCGAACGCCGCGCTGGATGCGGTCAGGAAGTGGCGTTTCGAGGCGGGTCCGCAAGAGTCAACGGGGATTGTGGAATTCCATTTTGATCCGACCCAGTAAGCGGGCGGTAACTGGGCCCGAGGCGCTGGCTGAGGAAGGTTGAAGCATGAACATTGGAAAAAAGCTTTACTTGAACTTCGGCATCATTCTGGCGACCGTTCTGATCCTGCTGGCGATCAACCTGATCGCGGTGCAACGTGAGCATGAGACCAAGGCAGCGGCGCAGCGTTCGATCGACATGACCGAGGCGACCTCGTCGGTCCGCTTCCAGATGATGCAGAACCGGCTTCACCTGCAGAACTACCTGCTCAGCGGAGACTCTCGGGACGTGGAGAAGATGAACGACGGGGAACACCAGTTGAGTGACGCCCTGCGCCATGCCCAGGAGCTGTCGAATTCCACGCAACAGCGCGGCAGTCTGGAAAAAGTGCAGGGGCTGGAGCAGGCCTGGGGCAATGAGTTTGCCAACCCGCTGGTGGATAAGCGGCGCGCCGTGGATAGCGGCAATGCGACCGTGGCCGAACTGCAGATCTTCTATCTGCAAAAGGATCCAAACTCCTGGGTCTCGCGTTCGAGCGATGTCCTCGACGAGGTGGACCGGGAGAACCGTCAACTGCTGGACCTGAGGCGCCACTCCGATGAATTGGCAGCGACGTGGACGATTTTGGCTGCGGTGCTCAGTTCCCTGGCCGCACTCGGGCTCGGCGTCATCATTGCCTACCGCACCGCCACCGGAATCACGGGCCCCTTGAGCCGCCTGATTCACGTGGCTGACCAGATCGGCCAGTCCGGCGATCTGGAACACAATATTGACGTTCACGGTAAAGACGAGATCGGGCAACTGGCCAGGACCTTCGAGTCCATGGTGAAGTACCTGAAGGAAATGGCAGCGGTTTCCGAGGCCATCGCCGGCGGCAATCTGTCGGTCGAAGTCCGTCCGCGATCCAGCAACGACACGCTGGCGAACGCCTTCACCCGCATGGTAGAAGGCCTGCGCGGTCTGGTCCGCAACGTCCGCGATGCCGCCTCCCAGGTGGCCGACGCTTCCTCACAAGTCGCCAGCTCTTCCGACGAGTCGGCCCGGAATAGCCTGCAGACCTCTTCGGCCATCGATGAGGTGACGAGCACCATGCACGAAATGAGCGTGAACGTGCAGAACATGGTGAAGAGCACGCAGACGCAGGCTTCAAGCGTCAGCGAAACCTCAGCCTCCATCGACCAGATGGTGACCTCGATTCAACGGGTCGCGGATACGGCCAAGGTTCTGCTCGATATCTCAAATCGCTCGCGGGAAGAAGTGCACAGCGGGATCGGCACCATGGAAAAGGCGACCGACGGCCTAAACCGGATCAACACCACTATCCGCTCGTCGGGCGAGATTATTGGCGCGCTTGGCACCCGCGCGGACAACATCGGGAAAATCGTCGAAGTGATCGACGATCTGGCGGAGCAAACCAACCTGCTGGCGTTGAATGCCGCCATCGAAGCGGCGCGCGCGGGCGAGCACGGCCTCGGATTCGCGGTGGTGGCGGACGAAGTCCGGAAGCTGGCCGAGAAATCCGCGCAGTCCACGAAAGAAATTTCCGAGCTGATCGAGAGCATTCAGAAGGAAGCGCGCAAAGCGGTCGACAACATGGAGAAGAGCACGACCATCGTGAACGAAGGACTGAATCTGGGGCAGGAACTGAATTCCGCGCTGCGCAAGATTTCGAACGTGGTGACCGAAGTCTACAAGTTCGCGCAGGAAATCGGGGCCGCCACGAACGAGCAGTCGCACGGTTCGTCGCAGATCGCGCGCGCTACCACGCGGCTCAACGAAATCACCCACGAGATCAACTCGGCCGTGGAAGAACAGGCTTCCGGAGCGCAGGCGGTGGTGATGGCCATGGAACGCATGCGCGAACTGGTACAGGCTTCCACGTCGGGTTCGACCGAACTGGCCGCGTCCTCCGATCAGATGTCAAAAATGTCGCGGGGCCTGCTCGATTCAATGGACCGTTTCTCGCTGCGATCCAATAACGGCACGAACGAAACATCGAACGGCAGGACGGACAACAGGACGAACTCTAGAACAGACGGCTGGACGAACGACAGGATGAACGACAGCGCAGCCAGCGGTGGGAAAGCACCCCGCAGTGCGGCGGCGGGATCGCATTGAGGAAAATCCATTCATGAGCCGGGAAACACACGTGGTGGGCTTCCGCGTAGGCCGCGAGACCTATGGCGTGCCCATCACCTCGCTGCATGAGATCGTCCGCGTGCCGGAGATCACTGCCGTGCCGGACGCGCCCGATTATCTCGAAGGCGTGATCAATCTGCGCGGAAAGATTGTCTCAGTAGTGGATCTGCGGAAGCGCTTCGGGCAGCCTTCCGCCGCACTCGACCGGCGCAGCCGCATTCTGGTCGTCGAACATCTGGGCCGGCTCGTAGGCATGATCGTGGATTCAGCGTCGGAGGTTCTGAAAATCCCCGAGGGCGAAATCGAAGCCGCGCCCGCCATGATGCAGGAGGGCGGATTGGACTGCGTGACCGGTCTCGGCAAGTATCAGGGACGGCTGATTATTCTGCTGGATATCGGCAAGGTATTAGCCGCGCGCGAAGTGCGAAACGAAACATCGCCAGGGAATCCGCCCGAAAATTTGCCGGCAGCCGCGAGTGTCCAGCCGCGGACGAAAGCGCGGGCCCAGGCGGAGACCGGGACCGGAATAAAGACTGCTGCGGCCGGGAAGTAGCAGGAAAGAACCAAGCCCACATGAATACCAGCGAAACACCGGCACTCACCGAAGCGGAATTGAAGCTCCTGCAGACGCTCGTTTACCAGGAGTGCGGCATGCACTTCGACGATCGGCGTACCCCCTTTCTGCAGGACCGTTTGCAGCGGCGGCTGCGGGAATGCCAACTGGATTCGTTCTACAGCTACTATCGGCTGCTCATCAGCCAGCAGGGGAAACAAGAGCTGTCGTGCCTCCTCGAAAACCTCACGGTCAACGAGACCAGCTTCTTCCGGAACAAGGCACAACTAGATCTGTTTCAGAACGACGTGATGGACGATCTTTTCCGGCGCAAGCAGGAGCGGCGCGACTACAGCCTGAGAATTTGGAGCGCCGGCTGCTCCACGGGACAGGAACCCTACACCCTGGCCATGCAGGTGGCTGATGCCCTGTCCTACTACTATCTACGAAATCCGCTGCCCTACGAATCGCCGCTTCCCAAGCCTCTGGTGCCCGCGCCCTGGCGGGTGGAGATCCTGGCCAGCGACCTCAACTATTCGGTTCTGCGCACAGCGCAGGAGGGCTCCTACAGTGAGCACCAGATGTCGGCCGTCGACTACGGCTACCGCTTACGCTACTTCAACAAAGTGGGCGACCGCTACGCCGTGAAGAAGAACGTCAAGGAACTGGTGCACTTCGACTTTCACAATCTGAAGACCGAATACCTGCCGCAACGCAACGACATCATTTTCTGCCGCAACGTGATGATGTATTTCGATGAGGCTGAGCAGAAGCGGCTGATCGAGAAGTTTTATCGTTGCCTGAATCCCCGGGGGTACCTGTTTGTCGGCCACGCCGAAAGCCTGCTCGGCCTGACGGAAAAATTCCAGATGATGCATCGCAACAGCGGTACGGCTTACCAGCGCGTCGAGGTGAAAGGGTGACGGTTCCTCCCGAAGATCGGAAGGTCAATGATCGGACAACCGACGATCGCATGACCGAACTCCGCCAGCTGTTCTTCGAAAGTGCGGGGGAACTCGTCCAGAAGCTGAACGACGAAGCAATGCAACTGGAGAAGTCGCCCGGCGACGCGGAGACCGCCCGCAGCCTGCGGCGGACGGTGCACACGCTGAAGGGGGACTCGGCCGCCTGCGGCTTTCGGGAACTCAGCGAACTGTCCCATGAGTTCGAGGACGTACTGACGCTCGGCAACACCGCGGCGGCGGCTTTGGTTCCCGAGATCGCATTGCGCGCGGCCGACGTGTTTGCGGCTTTGCTGGAGGCGTATCGGAAAGGTACGAAGCTTCCGAGCATTCAGTCTTTGCGCGCGGACATTGCCCGTTTGGCGCACCCGACGGCGGCGGGCGCGGCCAAGATCAAAGTCAAAGCGAAAAAAAAGAAAGCCGGTGGTAAAAATAGCCGCTGGTCGGAATACGAACAGCTCGCGATCACCCGGGCAGTGGCGGATGGCAAGCACGTTCATCATGTGGTAGTGGAGGTGGATCCCCTGTGCGGCATGCCCATCGCCGGGCGTCAGATGATCCAGTTGGCCCTGGCCGAACTGGGCGAAGTGCTGGCTCTCTATCCGGTCGAGGGCAGTCACGAGCCCATAACTTGCATCGAAGCGGCGCTGGTGTCGGAAAAACCGGCAGAGCAGATTCGAACGAAATGCAGCATTCCCACCATCGCACTGAGTGCCCGAGTCACGCCTGCCCGAGTTACTCCTGTCCGCGTCACTCCCGTGCGCGCTCCTTTGCTCTCGCACCCCCTCGCGCCGGTTTCCAGCGGCGATCCTGAAGCTGCGAACGAAGTTGCGCCATCTGCGGCTGCCGGCGTTGCTGGAGCCCTGGCGGAGAATGACGCGCCGTCGATCGGGGAACCGGTCGCAGCTCCCGCCGTGCCGACCGGCCCCGATAACTTGTTGCGCGTGGATGCGGAAAGAATTGACAGCGTACTCAATCTGGTCGGTGAACTGATTCTGGCGAAATCGATGTTGCAGCAGGCGCTGCTGGAATTTGGACAACGCTTCCCCAAAGATGCCTTGCGAGGAAAGTTCGCCGATGCCATGGCGTTCCAGGGGCGGGTTCTGAATGACCTGCAGCACTCGGTCATGAAGATTCGCATGGTGCCGGTCGATCAGTTGTTCCGGCGGTTCCCGCGGGTGGTGCGGGACGTCGGGCGCCAGTGCGGAAAAGAAGTCGAGCTGATCGTCCGCGGCGGGCAAACCGATCTCGACAAAAGTATTCTGGATGCGATTGCCGAGCCGCTGACCCACCTTGTGCGAAATGCCATTGGCCATGGCATCGAGACCGCGGAACAACGGGTTCGCGCCGGCAAGCGGCCGCAGGGAACCTTGCGGCTGGCCGCTTATCATCAAGGGAATCAGGTAGTCATCGAGATCTCCGACGACGGTGCTGGCATTAACGCGGAAAAAGTCCGGCAGCGCGCCCTGTCCCAGGGATTGCTCAAGGCCGAACAGGCAACCCTTTTGAGCGAAACGGATACTCTGGAACTCATCCTGCAGCCGGGATTTTCCACCGCGGAGGAGATCACCGAACTCTCGGGCCGCGGCGTAGGCTTGGATATAGTGCAGAGCGTACTCGGCCGCCTGAAGGGCACGGTCCAGATCGAAACTGCCCCGGGACGGGGCACAACTTTCCGTCTGCGGCTGCCGCTGACGCTGGCCATCATCCGGGCGTTGATGTTCCGCGTGGAGCAGCGACTCTATGCTCTGCCGCTGAATGCCGTGGCCGAGATCGCACGCACGGTGGAAGAAAATATCCGTCAGGTGGAGCACTACGACGTGCTGCAACTGCGCAACGATGTGTTGCCCCTGTTGCGCCTGGGCTCGAAGCCTTCCGGCGGACCGGAAATAGCGCATCGTAAGGTCTTCGTTCTGGTGATCCACAGCGGGGAACGCAAGTTCGGCGTCATCGTCGACGAACTCGTGGGCGAAGACGAACTGGTCATCAAGGCGCTCGATGACCAGTCGATCACCACCGACCTGGTGAGTGGGGCTTCGATTCTGGGCGATGGCAGGGTGGTTCTCATCCTGAACATGATCGCGCTGATGGATCGCTTCACCCGCGGACGGGCGGATGCAACTGGCCCGCGAATGGCAGGGTTGCTATCGAGTGTGGGACCTGCAAGTGTCGGACCAGCGAGTGTTGTAGCAGCTGCACAAGCAAAGACGAGCGGTGGAATGGCACGTGTCACCGCAGGGGGTCAGTCGTGAGAAGGCCGGTGCGGGTCCTGGTGGTGGATGACTCGGCTCTGATGCGCAAGCTGATTCCCAAGATCCTCGAACAGGATAACTCGATCGAAGTCGTGGGCACGGCGATGGATGGCCACTTTGCGTTGAAGAAAATTGAGGACCTGGCGCCGCAAGTGGTGACGCTCGACCTGGAAATGCCCGGACTGAACGGGATCGATACTCTGAAAGAAATCATGCGCCGCTGGCGGCTGCCGGTGATTGTCGTCAGTTCGCATAGCACCGCCGGGGCTTCCATCACACTCAAGGCGCTGACCCTCGGCGCGTTCGACTTCGTGGCCAAGCCGCAGGATGTTTCGGCGCGTATGCCCGAGATTGCCGCCGAGTTGATCAAGAAGATCCAGGCCGCGGCCGAGAGCACGGGCGTGCATCCGCAGTTCCTGCCGAGAGAAACGTACGGGGAGCAGCCCAGCAAGTTACAGCCCGTGGCCCCGACGCACATCGTCGCCATCGGCGTTTCGACCGGTGGTCCGAACGCTTTGCAATACCTGTTTTCGCATCTGCCGGTGGACTTTTCCGGCAGCATCCTGGTGGTGCAGCATATGCCCGATGGGTTCACGGAACTGTTTGCCAAGCGACTGGACGAGTGCTGCCCCATCCGCGTGAAGGAAGCGCAATCCGGCGACTTGCTGGTGGCCGGACGAGCCCTCATTTCTCCGGGCAACCGGCACATGAAGGTGAGGAAACTGCCGCTCGGCAACGTGGCGCTGCTGGCCGAGGACGCTCCGGTAAACGGACACCGGCCTTCGGTCGACGTACTGTTCCACAGCGTAGCCGAGGAGTTTGGTTCGCAAGCCATGGCCGTATTGATGACGGGTATGGGAGAAGACGGCGCAGCCGGCCTGGGCGAGATCCGGACGGCCGGGGGGTTCACGGTGGCGCAGAGCGAGGAGACCTGCGTGGTTTACGGCATGCCCAAAGCAGCCGTCGAACGCGGCTTCGCCATGCGCATCGCCCACCTCCAGGATCTGCCCCATATTTTGCAGGCCCAATGCGCGCCCGAACGCAGCCGCGGAGACACGAGCGACGGCAGGCGCGCGACCAGTGCCGGAAGTAACTAGAGTCATCTATCGAAAGTATGTAGATCGTGATTAAGTGATAGTTGGGGAGGAGCGATATGGAAAAGTTTGCGCCCGTAACCCGGAGCGAAGATGGACAACCGGTTCGGTATCTCATTGTGGATGACTCCGTGTTCGCCCGCAAGAACCTGGCTCGGATGGTCGAAACCTTCGGGGGACAGGTAATCGGCGAGGCGGGCGACGGGGTGTCGGCGATCAGCGAATACGAACGACTTACGCCCGACATTGTACTGATGGATATCACCATGCCGCAGATGGAAGGCATCGAGGCGGCGGAGAAAATCGTGCGCGACCATCCCGGTGCCCGCATCGTGATGGTATCGTCGGTTGGCTATCAGGAGAACATCGTAGCTGCCTTGCAGCGCGGTGCCCGCCACTTCGTGCAGAAACCGGTGAAGCCGGAAGTTCTGTATGAAGTCATCAAGTACGTGATGCGTGACGATGGAATGGCGGCGCACGCCGGAGCCTAGCCATGCGCATGGATTTGATCCAGCCTTTCATTAACTCGGCCGACGCGGTTTTGGCGCAGGCGTTGGGTTCGCCCATTGCCATTGAGAACCTGACCATGGATGAAGAGGCGTACCGGCGCAAAGGCATCGCTGCCGAGGTTTGCCTCACCGGCGAGATCGAAGGGCGGATCATTTTTGATGTCGGCCTGGGCGCAGCGCTCCAACTCGCCAGTCGTCTGGCCGGCGTCGAAGTATCCGAGACCGATGAAGAACTGGTACGCGAGGCGGTCTGCGAGCTGGCCAACCAGATCATTGGCAACTCCGTCACCACGCTCAACGACCAGGGATTCCACTTTCACGTTCGGCCCCCCACCCTGCTTAGTTCCGAACAGGGCAGCAAAAGCAGTGAAGATACCGAAGCCCTGGTGATGGGCTTCAATACTTCCAGCGGAAACGTCTTCATGAACGTGGCGCTGCGCTACCAACGCCGCCGGGCAGCGGAACGCGCGGCCGTCGTGGGATAGAAATTTCGTTTTTCAGCAGCTAGCCGCTAGCCGCGAAGCTCCCGCAACTTATCCAAGCTCATCAGTTCGTTGCGCTCTCTCGAATGCACACTAACTCCCTCGTCGCACAAGCGACACCCTTACGGAATTGGCGAAGGATTCGACAGACTAAGGTGGTCCGGCCATCAGAAACACCGGATTCTGCGGCGGGTTCTGCGGGTCGGGTGGAATCGGCGTGCGCGTGCCAACCGGTTCCGCCAGATTCAGGATGTAACTGTCAGTGGAGGTGTCGATGATGTCGACCACACCGCCATCGCAACTGGCAAAATAGGCACGGGAACTGTCGCCGCCAGCGGCCATCATGAAGCGGAAGCGCGTGGTGGTGCACACCGGAGCGTAGTATGGGTCCGGCACGCCGCCCGGTAGAGTCGCGATGGTTGCGTCCGGAAATCCTGGGATCGCAGTTGAGTTCGTGACGGTGTTGCTCGCGGTGTCGATATCCGTCACCTGCGGGCAGATATTATTGTTCGAGTCTTCGTAGTAAGCCCCGACATAAGCGCGGGTTCCATCGGGCAAGGCGACAACGGCAACCACCGTCAACGCCTGCGCGCTGGTGAGCGAGCAGGGGTCCGTGCTGCCCCGCGAATCGGGTGCAACCGTTGGAATGCACGAGGATGATGGCGATGCTACGTCGCAGGCCGTGATCGGCCCTCCCGCAAGAACCACGGGGATGGATTGCGAGACATCCAGCATCGTCAACTGGCTGCCTCCGGGAACATACAACCGGTTTAGATTCCCGTCATAAAGCATATAAGTGGCGCCCGGGGCGCTGATGTTGGAAGGAAGCTCGTTATCCGGTCCTCCGGTGGATTCGGTATCAAGTGTGCTTACGACGCCATTGCCGTTGAGCACATACACCCGCTGGCTGTCGGAGCGCGCACTCACCCAGAGCGGCGCGTTGAACGAACCGATGATAGTCCGCGGAGAAAGAGAACCGGCTGCGGTATTGAAGCCATCGACCGTGTTGTCGTCATGGTTGCCGACGTAGAGCTTCTGGCCATTCGGAGTCTCCGCCATGGCGTAGGGGTCGTTTCCGACCGCAAAGGTGTTCACCAGAGTGTTGCTGGTCGTGTTAATCACGCCGACCGAAGCGAGGTTGGGCAGCAGGACATACGCCTGGTTCGCCTCGGTGGTAGCCACAAAGTTCGGCGCCGAATTCGCCGGTAGACTGATGGTGGTGGTGGGAGTGGAGATAGTCGTGCCGCTGAAGGTCAGCTTGGTAATCGAATCGGCCATTGCGCCGCTCACGGAGTGGTTGGCGACCAGGATCACGTCGGCGCTTTGCTGCACGGCATGAACGGGAGCGAGGCCCACGTTGGCGATGCTTACGTCCGTGTCGCCGGAGACATCGATCACCATGGCGCTGCCGGCCACGACGGTTCCGTTATCGTTGATCGACACCACGGTGTTCGCCGCGGCCGGGTTGGGAAACGTCGGAGGATTCGGAATGATAATCGGCCGGAAAGTGTCGCCACACCCGCTACAGATCACATAAAGAAAAAGCACGCACCCCAGCCACAGAAACCGCTTCATTCAAACTCCATAGAAAAAATTAGTCCCGCGCGGAAACCGATATTGTATCGCACCGCGAATCATGTGGGGACGGACGCATTCGTCCGTCCCGGCGAGCGAAGCGAGTCGGCCTTGGCGCCCGTTTACGATGAGAAGGTGTTACAGGCGAGTTTGGTTGCCAGAAAGTGCAATAGCCACACTTGACCTTTCACGCCCCGCTATCCATTGGGGCCGCTACAATCAGGTCGTAGCAGGAGTTTTGGACGCAACGAAGGGGCGAACAAACGGCGCGCACTTGTGACATCGCCTGTTCGGCAATCTGGCGTAATGCGGGAAGGAACGTCTTTGCGCGAAGAAATGCGTAGGGAACGCGACTGAAAACCCTAGTTCAATCGCTTCCAATCGGAGAGGTAAGCACCATCCACGAGGTACATGACGACCTCGGGGCTGTTGCGAGAGAGCATCGTCAGGATTCTTCCCCCGGCTCCTATGACCATTTCCTGGATGAAGTAATACGTCTTACCGGCTTCGAGATCCATCTCAAATCCGTTCGCATTTTGGGACTGTGCAATGAGCCAATATTTTCCCGGATCGACGTAGGCAATGCTATACGTACCCATCTCGTTTACGGCGACGACCTTGCCATTGGCATGCAGCTTGGACTTGGCCCCATAGCCGGTTTCGCGCGCAGTTAGCGGGGGACAGACGACAAGAATGGTTGCCTTATCTGACTTCACCTCAGGCAATGGATGAGCCGTCCGGTCAAGCTTGACCGAATACTTGGACTTCCAATCCGGGATACGGCTCTTGTCCATGTCACCGTCCTTGTCGACAATCGACTCTCCCTTTTCGGGATAATTCGCAATCGTCACGCGTTCGCCAAACAGACTTTGGCTTTTGGCGGTCGCCTTATCGTAAATGGATCTCGGCACGACCAGCAGCACCTTCTCCGAATGGTCCCCTTGACGGTACTCCAGGTAGAGCCAGCGATCATGTACATGAACGCTCGCAATCCACGCGGCCCCGTGCGTATCCGTATCGAAGACAACCTTGGTGATGTCGGAATATGGAATAGCGAACTGATCGCCTGCACCACTGCGAAATGTCAGTTTCTGACCGTCATCTTCAAAGCTGAGTACGCCGATCTTATCCACCAGCTCCCGCTTTTCTGCGCTCTTGTGCCGGCGAATTTTGACGCCCTCGAACTTGGTATCTTCTGAAAAGAGCAAAGAGATGCCGAGGAACAAGAAAATGGCCAGATACGCCGTCTTTGACATGCGCCGCCCTCTCTGCGGTCTAACGCGGAATTCCCCATCGAACCCTAAACACGGCACCATAGTGCACCCTTGGGAATTGGCAGACTGGCGAAAAATCGCGATTACCCTCAAAATCCCCCGGGTCGGCGTCCGATACGTGGAATCTGCCAGCCTTGTCCACAAGGTCGAGTTCGAACTAATACGCAGAAAGGCGGGTCTCAAGGTGAAACCCGACTTCCAGCCCTGAATCTCCGAATCGTTGAAACCTGGCCGTTTTCACGCCCGCCCACGGCGTGTCTTAGGTTGCCGCTCGGCCGGCATCTCCGCAACTTTTTCCGAACCGCTCGGCTTCTTCGTCTGCGCCAGGCTTTCCTTCAGCGCCGCCATCAAATCCACCACCGGAGCCAGCTTCTTCGGCTGTTCAACGGCCTGCACTTCGCCGCCTTCCAGCTTCGTCTCAATCAGCTTTTTCAGATTCTCCTGAAAGGTATCGTGATATTTCTCCGGATCCCACTCGCCCGCCAGCGCCTCAATCAGTTGATGGGCAACTTTAATTTCGGCCTCTTTAATCTCCACGTCGGGAGCGCCGAACGACTCGACCTCGCGCACTTCCTCCGCGTAATACATGGTGTGCAGCATCATTCCGCCTTTGTGCGGGCGCAGAAAAACCGTGTATTCGCGGTTGTGCATCGTGAGTTTGGCGATGGCGACGTATTCACTTTCCTCCAGCGCTTTGGTCAGCAGGGCATAGGGACGGCGGCCGGCTTCCTCGGGAACCATGTAATACGACGACTCGAAGTACACCGGATCCACTTCGCTCGACTTGACGAATTCGAGGATCTCCATCGCTTTCGCGGTCTTCGGCTCGATCTTCTTGATCTCCTCGGGATCGATGATGACGTATTCGTCTTTGCGGTACTCGTAGCCCTTGACGATATCGCTGCGTTCGAGCACCTGGTTGTCCAGCGGGCAAATGAGCTGCTGCTTTACGCGATGGTGGTCCGTGCGGTGAAGCTGGTTGAACGAGATGCCGCTCGAGCGCGCGCCCGAGAACAGACGCACCGGCATCGAGATTAATCCGAACGTTAAATAACCAGACCAGACTGAGGCCGCCATTGATTTCACCTCAAATAGAGACGAGTCTTGCCTCGTCTTGTTTCGTCATCGGAGACCCGGCCGGCCGCGTCTTTGCCACATCTTCAGAGGCCAAAACCCGCCGAGCGTATAGAAGTGTAGCTTAAACGGCGCGAGGCTGCTCCGACAGATTACGGGGCGAATCCAAAGGCCAAGCACTACATGGGGCGGCCGGTCGCCCGAGGATACCGGTTATAGTGTTATCGAACGGGGATCGTGCGGATCAGCTCTCAGTTGTCAGCTCTCAGCTCTCACGGGCGTGAGAGTCTAGCCACAGCTGACAGCTGAGAGCCGAGAGCTGCCCTAACCATGCTGAACTCTTTTCTCGCCCACGGCTGGGCGTCATCCCCGGAGCGGCTGGCAATCGCCGCCGGCGTGACTCTGGGCTTCGCGGTGCTGGCGCGCGCCCTGCGCGGTGTCAATCAGCCCGGAGCTCTGGCGGGAGGTCTCGCCTGTTTCCTGCTTTTTGCCGGTGCCGGTCCAGTCGCTTTCGCTGCGCTCGCAGCGCTCTTTGCGATGACCTGGATATCCACTCGCCTGGGATATCGCCGTAAGCTCGCACTCGGGCTCGCTGAGCGCCGGGAAGGCCGGAACGCGTGGCAAGTCCTGGCCAATCTGGCCGTGGCTGCCGCAGGCTCGGTTGTTTTCAGCGCCACTGGAAATCGGGCTTGGCTGGTCGCGGCGGGATCCGCGCTGGCCGAAGCCGCGACGGACACCGTGGCCAGCGAAATCGGGCAATACCGCGGCGGCGACGCCTGCCTGATCACGACATTGCTCACAACCTGGGAACCCGTCCCGGCAGGAACCGACGGCGGCATCACGCTTCCGGGGAGTATCGCAGGCCTGGCAGCGGGTTTAGTGATTGCATCGGTCGTAACGTTGGGCGGGATGATTCCGCAGTCCCAGCTCTGGATACCGGTGGCCACCGGATTCGCCGGAATGCTCATCGACAGCCTTCTCGGAGCGACCCTTCAACGCCGGGGCTGGATAGACAACCAAACCGTGAATCTCATCTCCACACTGGCCGCGGCGGCGCTGGCGTACATCGTCGCGATCTTGTTGAATTTCCCGTAGAGATGCGATTTGCCGCGTCTCAGCCCGCACCCCACATTTTGGCGCAGCACGCGGAAGAAGGGGCAAGCCCCGTCTCTACAGGAAATATTTCGGCGGATTACGTGCGCTGCTTGACGCGGTCGAGCAGCATGAAGACCAGGATGCCCAGCACGGCATTCGCCACACCCGACAGAAATTCGTGCGGCCAGCTCCACGCCATGCGCAACCCGACCAGGCCGCGGGCAATCATGAAGTAGACAATCTCGTGCACCACATAGAAGAAAATCGTAAGCAGGAAGCGAGCGCCGGCATTTTCCACGTCCAGCTTGATTCCCAGGGAAGACGCGCCAAATCCCACCACCGTCTTCGAAATTCCGTAGAGCCCAATGGGATGATGCGTCAGCGCATCCTGCAAAATGCCGATCAAACTGCCCGTGAGCAAGCCCGCCAGCGGACTGCGCCGCGCGGTCGCAAAACCGATCACAACCAGCAGTGGAAGATCGAAGATCGTGAAAAAAGGAAATCGCAGCGGCAGCCACGCCTGCAGAAAAACGGCAGCCAGCGGAATCAGCACCGTCGCAGGAATGCTGAAGCGGTAGACCTCAACCTGCTCTCCCGATGTGTAAGTGATCGCCACGTTAGTGCGGACTATCCCCGGCCGGTGGTTGCGCTTTGGGTTCGATCGCTTCCGTCACGGGCTTGGGAGTAACTTTCACGGAGGAAACTTTCAGAGGGGGGACTTTAATAGGGACGTCGCCGGTTGCCTTGGTTGCGGAAGCAGCCGCCGGGGAAGTTCCAGAGGCGGCTCCAGGAGAAGGAGAAGATGCAGGAGAAGGTAAAGATGCCGCGTTTGGGGCTTTTCGAACCGCGGACGCCCCGCCGCTGGCGGAGACTTGTGGGAGCGCAACTTTGAGCTTTACGTCGGAAGCTGAGTTCGCTGGTGCAACCGTCGTTGTGACAGTGCCTGGTTTGCCAGCTCCCGGTGCAGCAGCACCTCGTGCAGCAGTACCTGGTGCAGTAGTACCTGGAACAACAGTCCCCGGCACAGAAGCTTTCACGGCATTCTCCGGTTTGGAGGGAACGCTCGGCAAGCGCCCGGCCAGAATATCGACGGCGCGTGCTGCGCCCGTCTGGTCGGGCTCGGCCCGCCTTTCGTCAATCTTCGTTACCACGAGCACTTCTTCCAGCTTGCTGAGATCGGCGGCGGGACGCACTCGAATATTGAGAAAGAGCTCGCTGCCCGGAGTCACTTTTGTTACCCGGCCCACCAGCAAGCCCTTGGGAAAAATTCCATCTCCGCCGCTGGTAAGAACCAGCTCCCCGGCGGGCACGGTTTCATCGCTCATGACTTTCTCGAGCACCACTTCGCCTGACGGCGTGCCGCGCACTATGCCTTGCAGCCGCGTTTTGTCGAGGATCGCGCCCACTCCGCTGGTCTGGTCGTCGATCAAGAGCACGAGCGACGTGGAGCGGTACACGCGCAATACCTTGCCTACGACGCCGTCCGCGGTAATTACCGCCATGTCGGGCTTGAGGCCATCCTTTTCCCCCTTGTCGATGTAGACCGACCGCGACAACTCGCTGCCGCTCGATCCGATCACTTGCGCCGCCATGGTTTCGGAAATGAATTGTTCCTTGAAGGCCAGCAACGCCTGCAGACGCCGGGCCTGGTCGGCGTCTTGGCTCATCCGCACCTGCTCCAGACTCATGCGCTCAATCTGCGCCTTGAGGCTGCGGTTCTCGGCGCGGACACCGCGCAGGTAAAAGTAGTTGTGCCAGATATTGCCGCAGGAGGTTTGGGTCCACACCAGCGCTTTTTCCAGAGGAGTCACTGCTCCGATCGCCCAAATGCGGATCAGGCGCGTCGGTTCGCTGTCGGTCGTGCGCTTCACCTGCACCGCCAAACCGAGTACCTGGGCGAACAACACTCCCACCAGCACGATCAAGTTGCGGTAGCGTCCGAGCACGTCCATAACACCGGTTGCCAGTGGTCAGTGGCCAGTTGCCAGTTTGTGATGGGTTGTCAGCGGTCGGCGATCAGTTGCGCGTGGCCAGCCGCAATCCAACGAGCCTGTTTCCCCGGGGTCTTAACTGGCAACTGGCCACTGACCACTGACAACTGTTTCTCTCTACTCGATCGAAATCTTGCGCAGCAGCTTGAAATCCGAGAGCATCTTGCCGGTGCCGAGCACCACGCTGCACAGCGGATCGTCGGCGATCGAGACCGGCAATCCCGTTTCCTCGCGGATGCGTTTGTCGAGATTCTTGATCAGCGCACCGCCGCCGGTCAGCACGATGCCGCGGTCGCTGATATCGGCGGAGAGTTCTGGCGGCGTGCGTTCGAGCGCCACGCGGATGGCATTCATAATGGTCGAAACGCATTCGCTGAGTGACTCGCGGATTTCGCTGTCGTCCACCGTGATGGTCTTGGGCACGCCTTCGATCAGGTTGCGGCCTTTGATTTCCATGGTCAGCGGCTTGTCCAGCGGATAGGCAGAACCGATTTCGATCTTGATCTGCTCCGCGGTGCGCTCCCCCACCAGCAGATTATATTTTCGTTTGAGATAGTTCATGATGGCTTCATCCATCTGGTTGCCGGCCATGCGCACCGAGCGCGAGTAAACGATGCCGCTCAGAGAAATTACCGCGATGTCGGTGGTGCCGCCGCCGATGTCGACGACCATGTTGCCGCTCGGCTCAGTGATCGGCAATCCCGCGCCGATGGCAGCCACCATCGCCTGCTCCACCAGGTGCACTTCACTGGCTTTGGCGCGGTAGGCGGAATCCATGACCGCGCGCTTTTCCACCTGCGTGATTTCCGAAGGCACGCCGATCACGATCCGCGGATGCACCAGCATCTTGCGGTTGTGCGCCTTTTGGATGAAGTAGTTCAGCATCTTCTCGGTGACCTTGAAGTCGGCGATGACGCCGTCCTTCATCGGCTTGATGGCCACGATGTTGCCGGGCGTGCGTCCCAGCATCTCCTTGGCTTCTTTGCCCACGGCCTCCACCTCGTTGGTGTTCTTATTCAACGCAACGATGGATGGTTCGTTCACGACAATGCCCTTGCCGCGCGCGAACACCAGTGTGTTGGCCGTCCCCAGATCGATGGCGAGGTCGCTCGAAAACATGCTGAACAGCGAACGCAGATTGTGCGAACGCGATGAGCCGTTATGAAAACCGTTGTTGGACATAGCAATACTTCTCTCTCTCGGGAATTCGTCCCACACTGAAACCCGTGCCTTCGTCGGTTTCCATGTGAGTCTTCTATTTTACGTTTCTTCTATTCTACTTCGATGTTGGGAGAACTGGTGGTCAACTCGGCAATCGGTTGTTCCAACCAGTACTCCGAACCTCATTTTCCAAAAATCGAATCCCTCACTGAATCACCACTTTTTCCTGGTGCGTATTCACGCCACCTTTCGCATTTTGTGCTGTCACTGTGACCAGGTTTTCTCCGTTCGGCAAAGGCGGCGTGAAATAGTGGAACGTACCATCGTCGCTGACGATCGGCACTTCCTTGCCGTTCACCATGACACGCGCTCCTGCTTCCGTCTTACCCGTGACCTCAATTACGTGTCCGTGCTGGATAAAAGGATCGAGCTCGAGCGCCAGGTCTATTTTTTCCTTCGTCTTGACAATGATCGTAAAGCGATTCTTTTCGCTTTCCACCGATTCCTTCCCCGCCGCATCGTAAGACTGGATCGACCAATAGTAAGCGCCCACGGGCAGACCCGTCACCACCACACTCGCCGTCTCCACCTTCCGGTCCAGCAGCAACGACGAAAAATACGGATTGTGCGAAATTCGGAGCCGATATCCGGCGGCGTTCGCCATGGGCGACCAGGCAAATTCCACTTCCTTCGATTTCTCCCCGGCGTTGATGAAAACCGGCATCATGTTGCCCGGCGTAATCGGCGCAGGCGGACCGATTTCCGTGGCCCGTTCCATGGTTTTCGATGCGCTCTGAAAACTCACCTTTTCCCAGTTCGACAGGTGAACCGTTTCTCCGTTGCGCTCGATTTCGCTGCTGCCCTTCTTGACCAGAATCTCATGCTGATCGTCCTTGGGATCATTGTGTACCATGGCCGATGAATCCGGAGCGAGCGACGCTTTCGCGCCCGCCACAATCACCTGTGACGTCGATCCCTGCACATACGTCGCCGTCGTCAGATCCACCGTGCCCGTCGTGACCGCCACCGACACATTGGTCTGCTGCTGATCGTTGGCCGAATTCTCCTGGATCACAATCAGCGAATCCTGTTTCACCGTGTAGTTGGTGCCGTCGTTGAAAACAATCTTGGCCATGCCTTCCGCGCCCGTCTGCACCACGTCGCCTTTTTCCAGCGGGACATTGTAGTCGGCGTTGATCCAACTGTTGCCGTTGCCCTTTCGTACGCGGATGGTGCCATCGAGCACCGTGAAGTGCGCCTGCTGCGAAACCGCCGCCGACGGTCCTTTAAGCGGAGGCGCCAGTCCCGCAACCTTTTCGAGCAGGCCCGTAGAAAGATTTGCCGCGGCCTTCACCGTTGAGTCGGTGAATTTGGGAAACGCCTCGTGCAGGACGGCGAAAAAAATGAGCGTCGCCCCGAGTATCGCCATGATCACGCTGCGATACGTCACCGTTTTCCAGGCGACGTACACTCCCGGCTTGATTTTATTCGACACGAGCCCTTACGAACCTCATTGCAAAACTCTGAGAATACGGCGTATCTCTCACTCTATGACCATCATATCTCTGCTGGGAGAGGTATTAAGCTTGGGTCGAGGGGGCAAGGGTTACGAAAGTGACCGACTCCATTCTTATCAGGATTCATCGGTACACCTTCCAAATGTGCAGAGCCAATCCTAATAGAATCATGATTGCCCAGAGTGACCCCAGAAACACCCGTATGAATCGGCTGGTTCGAGACATTTGGACCTGACGGTTCAATCCGCTCGCAATCGCCTGGACGAGGGACCAAAGAAGCGCAACTATCAGAATCCAATACCAAAGCGGGAGTGGTTTGTCGAAATCCACGGGCCGGCTAGAATACCCAATGCTAGTTCGCCCGATCCAGCGAAATTGACCCATGCGTTGACAGGCTAGTTAGTTCTCTCCCTCGCTTGCCCGTCTTCTCCCCGGGCGTTAGCATGAATGTTCTGCTCTACTCCCAGGAGGCTTTTATGCCAACCGATACCCTGACCAGCCCGATAATCGCCGGCGGCACTACTAAAACCAGAATTTTCAAGAATTTCATTGACGGCGAATGGGTCGAATCTGCCAGCGGACAAGCTTTCGAAGACCGCAACCCCGCCGATACTCGCGAAGTCGTCGCCATCTTCCAACGTTCGAACAAGGCCGACGTGGACGCAGCCGTGGATGCGGCCAAGCGCGCGTTTGCCAAATGGCGTCTGGTGCCTGCGCCCCGCCGCGCCGAAATGGTCTTCCGCGCCGCTGAGATCCTCATTGAACGCAAAGAAGACTACGCCCGCGACATGACCCGCGAAATGGGCAAAGTGCTGAAAGAAACCCGCGGCGATGTGCAGGAAGCGATCGACGCAGCCTACTACAACGCCGGCGAAGGCCGCCGTCTGTTCGGTCCGACTGTGCCTTCGGAACTCCCCAACAAATTTGCCATGGCTATCCGCCAGCCCATCGGCGTCTGCGGCATGATCACGCCCTGGAACTTCCCCATGGCCATCTCTTCGTGGAAACTGCTGCCCGCCGTCGTCTGCGGCAACACCTGTGTAATCAAACCAGCGCAGGACACGCCGCTCTCCACCTTTAACCTGGTACGGGCGCTGACCGATGCTGGCATCCCAAAAGGCGTCATCAACGTCGTGACCGGCTTCGGCTCGGAAGTGGGTACGCCACTGACCGAGCATCCGGCAGTCCGCGCCATCTCGCTTACGGGCTCTTCAGCGGTCGGCAAAATCGTGGGAGCCACGGCAGCCAAGAGCTTCAAGCGCTGTTCGCTCGAACTCGGCGGCAAGAATCCGATGATCGTGCTCGACGACGCCAACCTCGAACTGGCCATCGAAGGCGGCCTCTGGGGCGCGTTCGGCACCACCGGACAGCGCTGCACCGCGACCAGTCGCATCATCGTGCAGAAAGGCGTTTATACCGAGTTTGTCGATCACTTCGTCGCCCGCGCCAAACAGATACGAGTCGGCAACGGTCTGGACGAAACCGTTGAAATGGGTCCGGCGGTGAATGAGTCCCAACTCAACACCGACTTGAAGTACATCGAGATCGGAAAAGACGAAGGCGCCAAATTGATGACCGGCGGCAACCGTCTCGACCAAGGCCACTACCAGCACGGCTGGTTCCTCGAACCTACCGTTTTCACCGAAGTCCACCCCACGATGCGCATTGCCCAGGAAGAAATCTTCGGGCCGGTGGCCTCGATCATCCCCTGCGACGATCTCGAAGATGCCATCGCCATCGCCAATAACATCGAGTATGGATTGTCGTCGTCCCTGTATACGAAGGACGTGAACAAAGCCTTTGCCGCCGTCCGCGACCTCGAAGCCGGAATTACTTACATCAATGCTCCGACGATTGGTGCCGAAGTTCACCTCCCCTTCGGCGGTGTGAAGGCCACCGGCAACGGCCATCGTGAGGGCGGCATCGGCGCCGTTGACTTCTACACCGAGTGGAAAGCAGTCTATGTGGATTACTCCGACAAACTGCAGAAGGCGCAGATCGATCGGGCGGAGTAAAAAATCCTTAACCGCAGAGAGCGCAGAGTGCGCAGAGAAAAAGAATTGAATAAACTCTGCGCTCTCTGCGTACTCTGCGGTTAAATGTTTTTGGAGCGCCTCATGCCAGTGACGCAAACCCGCGAAATTGTCCCCGCCACTCGCCTGGAAAACGTTCGCTACGCCATCCGCGACCTGGCCTGCATAGCCGACGAGGTCGCAAGGCAAGGGCACAAAATTCTGCCGCTCAACATCGGCGACCCGCTCAACTTTGATTT
>Ga0074046_10000167_pt1 | contig 55018 bp, 45 predicted proteins | sample BogForMeECP23OM3_FD_94441 | JGI IMG/M metagenome (GOLD analysis project Ga0074046, IMG submission 94441) | Bog forest soil microbial communities from Calvert Island, British Columbia, Canada - Bog Forest MetaG ECP23OM3 | ecosystem: Environmental > Terrestrial > Soil > Wetlands ... | reverse complement strand
TTCTCGCGCTTCAAACCTTATTGGACCATTTCAGACCACAATCGAAAATCTGAATTCCTCGTAACCTTATGATTGCGTTGGTTGCGGGGGGTGGATTTGAACCACCGACCTTTGGGTTATGAGCCCACAGCGAATTGGAATTACAACAACTTACAAGACGCGGGTGGCCCTCGAAAAGCCTTGTAAGGAGCGTTAGGGAATCGTTATTGGACAGTCAAAGGACAGTCGTCCATTCGAAGCATTTCTGCCGCGCTGCATCCGGGCAAGCGATTGTTTGTGAGGAGGTGCGCGGCCGCTCTCACCGCACGAACGTACGCTCTCGTCTCCACAGGGATTCGCCGCTTGTTGCTCAAGAAGCGTGAAGTTTTTGCTGCCGTTCCTTAAAACTGCACTCCTTACCTCCATTTCACCTGCGTTATATGCCGCAAGAGCGAGTGACCAGTTGTCGAACTGTACGTGCAGAGTACGAAGGTATCGCGCTGCAGCCCGAGTTGATTTCTGGACGTCGAAAGTTCCAAAATAAACATACGGCTAGTGCTGTTCTGAACTGCCAAGCTGAGCGCGACGGATGAAGAGTATGAAGAGCCCCATGCCTCAATTCTACAAGGCCCCTTTGCGAAAGCTCTTTTTGGCGGTTGCATACGCTCGCCCGTCATTTGCTGCTCCATACTACTGCCCAGTCTGCGAGAGAGGCCTAAGTCACTTTAGAGTGCTTGAATGGAAGGACACTAGGTGCGTGTTCTGCGGGAGTGATACTAGACAGAGACTGGCGTGGGTATTCTTTCACCGAATGACTGATCTTTTTGATGGCCGGCAAAAATTGATGTTGCACGTGGCGCCGGAGATCCAATTCGGGAAACCATTATTCAAAGCGATTGGCGGCGGATACATCACCGCTGACCTCTTGAACCCGAGAGCCGAGGTGCGAATGGATATTACCGACATCCAATACCCCGCCGACTTTTTTGATGTCATTGTCTGTAGTCATGTTCTCGAACACGTTCCGGACGACCGGAAGGCCATGCGGGAGTTTGTACGGGTTTTAAAACCCAAGGGTTGGGCTGCAATTATGGTGCCCTGTTTCCCAGATAGAGGTAAAACCTTCGAAGATCTTTCAGTCACCGATCCAGCCGATCAGTCGAGGCTTTTTGGATGGAAGGGCCATGTCAGAATCTACGGAGACGATTTCGTGGGCCGCCTCGAACAGTCGGGCTTTGTTGTTCACGTAATCCACGCATGGGACTTCCTGGGCCCTGAAGAGATTAGCCGATTCAACATCACTGCTCATAGTGGGGATGTGTTCCTCTGCACGAAACAAGACTCGTTTCAGAAAGAGGACAGTCTCCTTTCAAGCCATCAAACCTGATCACGCCAGGCCTAGCAGCCCGTGGTGCAAGTCTGGTACGTGAAACACAAAACGGATGTGATCCACAGCGATAGTTCGTAGAATGCGCGCATGGCGATGAGCAAGAGGAGTGGCGGGGAGAAGCAAGAAGACATCTGGATTGCGCACACGGAGTTGGCGGTGGCGCCGGGACATCCTTTTTATAAACGGTTGAACGAGTTATTGGAGAGTGCCAGGTTCGACGAGTTTGTGGAGGGATTATGCGCTGGCTTCTATCATGCGCGACTGGGACGACCGTCGCTGCGGCCTGGGATTTACTTTCGGGCGCTGCTGGTGGGGTATTTCGAGGGCATCGATAGCGAGCGCGGGATCGCTTGGCGGCTGGCCGATTCGCTGGCCCTACGACGGTTTCTGGGGATGGGACTGGACGAGCAAACCCCGGATCACTCGACGATCTCGCGGACCCGGCGCTTGATCGACATCGACAAGCATCGAGAGGTGTTCGCGTGGGTACTGGGATTGTTGGCCGAACGGGGACTGCTGAAGGGACAGCGGATGGGCATCGACGCGACCACCTTGGAAGCGAATGCGGCGATGCGGTCGATTGTGCGGCGCGATACTGGCGAGACGTACGACGAGTTTTTGTGGGGATTGGCGAAGGCGTCCGGGATCGACACACCGACCCGCGAGGATCTGGTGCGGTTGGACCGGAAGCGCAAGAAGCGAACCTCGAACCAGGAATGGAAGAGTCCGGCGGACGGGGACGCGCGGATTGCGAAGATGAAGGATGGGCGGACCCACTTGGCGCACAAGGCGGAGCACGCCGTGGACATGGACACGGGGGCCATTGTGGCGGTGACGCTGCAGGCAGCCGACCAGGGGGACACGACCACGCTGGATGAAACCCTGTGCGAGGCCGGTGAGCAGGTAGCAGAACAGATCCGACGCGAGGCCGAGTCGCGGCCCCAGGATAAACCGAAGGTCCATTTGCAGGGGATCGAAGAGCTGGTGACGGATAAGGGCTACCACAGTAGTGCGGTGGTGCAGCGGATGAAGAGTTACGAGGTGCGCACCTACATTCCGGAGAAGAAGCCGAAAGGACGGCGCAACTGGCAAGGCCAGCGTGCCGAGCAGCAGGCGGTGTACGAGAACCGGCGACGGGTGCGAGGCGAGTACGGCAAGAGCTTACTGCGACGGCGCGGCGAGTTGATCGAACGCAGCTTCGCGCACTGCTACGAGACGGGTGGCATGCGGCGCTGCCATCTGCGAGGACGAGAGAATATTCTGAAGCGGCAACTGGTCCATGTCGGAGCGTTCAACTTGAGCCTAATTCTGCGCAAGCTGCTGGGAGCGGGTACGCCGCGCGAGCTGAAAAACCGCGCTGGGCAAATATTTTCTCGACTCTTCGGCTTTCTATGCCGGACAACGGCCGCTTCCTTTATCGGCCGACGCACTCGCCTGACTTGTCTGCTGACGGCACCAGGTCTCCGCTCGTGCGTTTTTCGTAGTTCTGCCACGGGCTGCTAGGTGAGAAGAAGACACTAAGTTAAGAAACGACCAGGGCGCGGGCTTTGTATTCGGATCCCATCTAAGCAAGTTCCCGCCGAAGGCCGAATTGGAGCCATCGAGCCACGGAGTTGTCTCACGCGCCACTCATCGGTCACTCGACGTCATCGCTCGTCAAGGTGTGAATGCGGCACCCCCCGTGCATGTGTGTTCCGAATGCACCAATGTTCCGCACGCGCGTCACAAGCGGATTTATCTGCAAAAACCGATTCACCTGCATAACCTCATAATGGAGTAGTTGATCCCAAGTTTGTTCGGCATTGTCCCATTCCGACGGCCACAATCCGGATATTTGACTAGCTGTTTCCCTGGACAAATACACTCCCCACGGTGTGAACCAGCTATTCGCAATAAAACCCGCGAGCGACCATCTCCACCCGTCTCGCGTGCGTTCGGGTCTATCTTCGATGAATGGGGCACAGTATGGGCAAATACTTTTCGCACTTTGAGACAAGAGAGCATCATTATTCTCGCAAAACTCCAGTGCACTGCGAGCAAGGCATAGGTCGTCTTCCAAAATGAAGATGCGATCGGCATTCCCACGAGAGGCTTCGAGCCAATTCAACCGCAAATGCGCATTGCAACCGAGTCGGGAACGGCAGCGTATGTCACGCGTGAGCCCACGCAATATCTTCAGCACATCAGGCTCGTATCCTCCGGTTATTGACCCATCAACGCTTGCAACAATTCGATACTTTTCGAGGCCGCGCACCTGGACCAGCGCGTTAACGACATGGCGCAAGTACTCGGGTCTATTGAAAGCGACGATGCGTAATTCGTATTCCATTTGTGGCAGCCCTTCCTGCCTGAGTGCCCGCCGTGCTGGCTACGAGAGCATCCGCGCTCGGACCGCAGTAGGAGCCGGCGTCACAAACGGGACGAGCGTGGATCAGAGTCTGTGTCCCAACGTCATTGCCAGCTAGGATCTGCTTCGCGGTGCAACTCTCGACGGCGGCCGCAATACATATCGCAGCTCATTAGATCGCTCCGTTAACAGAGTGATTAAGTAACATGCCCACTGCATCATCGAACAAGGAGTCGGTCATTTCGATTCCTTGCGAACGCCGACCCCGCAAAGACCCGCAGAGGTTCACTCCAGCTATCGGGGATTGCCACGCTACGGCGTGACGCTGCAACCACGGCCCACCTCCAGCGCACACCTCGGATAACAAAGTAGGGCTCAGAAGACCTATGTCTGTAAGGAGATCAAGCGGCCTCAATGCGTGTCGCTGCGTAAGGTACCTAGTGCCGAATGCCAGGCGGTCAACACCGCTCCGCTTTGCGAGGGCGTAGCAGTCCTCAAGATACTCTTGCAAATTGGACCTTGCGGCGTTTACGCAAATAACTGAATTGTTAACTTTTTCCACGAGCGGCGGCGATGAACCGGGGTCGACCCATATCTCACGAGAGAAGTAGATGCCAGCGCCAACAGGCATCTGCAGCATGGAGGGGCGAAAGATAAGCACGTCCGCGTCGACCCAAATAGCCCGGTCGTGAGTCTCGAGCGATCGAAGCAGCCACTCCAATCGCGCGATGTCAGCAACATTCAACACTTGATCGTGAACCTTTTCCCGAAACCACCGAGGACTAAAGGACAGGAACTCATCGCCAAGAAATAGATACTCGAATCCTCGGGTGTCAGCCCAGCGGCGAACTGATGCCAGGCACTCTATTAGCCATCTGGGGACGTCGACATCTCGAAAAGACTGTAGAACAGCCGTCCTCATAGGAAGCTCTCGACGCCGCATGCCCTTGGTGGACCTCCGTACAGGCTCACCTGACTGGGATTTAGGAATTGTTGGCAGTAACCGCGGTCCCGCATAGCCAGGTGGAAGGAAACATGCTCGCAATCATCGCCGACGTACCGTGAACTAAGGAACGCCGACATTCTATACAGTGCCGCACCACCAAAGCTAGACATAACAGGTATAAGGGCGTCTCCGCGCTTAAACTGCATCGCGTTGACTTCGCGCATGTCGTGAGGCTCTGGGTGTGAGAAGGATCTGAATGCCCAGGCGTCGAAATGGACGCGACGGTATACACCATGCTCTCCATTCCACCTGAACATTATCCCATTTGACCCAATAACGTCCCATTCGTCCCACCCAAAGGAATTGGCGATACCGTCGAGACTGACACCGCCTTCAAGGTCGAGATCGAGCACGAGTGCATACTCGTAGTCGGAAAACCGACGCGCGATCTCAGCGTGATACCGGTTTCGATAGTAGGCCATTGCGGCAGCGCGCTCGAGACAACGAACTTGGCCGTACCGTGGGACACCCAACCGTTCGCTGATGACCGTGACACGAGGATCCTCAAGAGCCCACCGGGCAAGGAGGGATGGCGTGGCGTCGTCGGAGTCATTTTCGTATACAACAACAGAATAATCTGAAAAAAGGGCACCGAGCGTTCTAATCCGGCAGATACTTAAAGCGCAGGTCGGTCCAAGGGAGCGAGCAAGACCCGCGATGGCTACTCGATTCTGTGCCATCCTGCGAAACCCCAAATCTCGACGACGCTCATAGTCCTTGGCCGCGTCCGCGCAGCATGGAAAGATCGCCTCGGGGAACGATAAGTCTAAAGTCACATGAAGACCTCACCGCAGATGTATTGTGTGATTTTCGCTAAATGCTCGGGGTGCTCATACCTAGCGAACTGAGCGCGCATACGCCGCACCCGTGCCCCAAATGTCGGATCGCTGAGGACCTTGCGGATCGCCGCTGATATTGCTTCGGGCGTACAGTGCTCATAGTCGCCAACTACACCGAGGCCATGATAGGCGATCCGAGCGGCGACACCGGGCTGGTCAGCCCTGTCCGGATACGCCAACATGGGCACACCGCACTCTATCGCCTCCTTAACACTATTACTCCCAGCGTGCGTGATCAAGAGATCGGCGCGCCGCAGCACCGCGAGTTGCGGAACATTGCGGAAAAATCGAATATTTCCGGGTGCTTCAGGGCTGTGCGGAACTTCAACCTTTGGTCCAAGGGCCACAATGAGCGTCACCTCAGGCAGTGTTGCGATTGCGAGCATAAGCTTCTCGAAGAATGCACGCCGCTTGGGCAGAGCCGAAGCGTGCGCCACTGTGCTGAGGGTGCACAGTGCTAAGTGGCGTCTGACGCCGACAATTTCCCACCGAAACGGCGCTTCGATGCGTTCCGTCTGAACACAGGGCCCAACGTAGATCGCCCTCTCGGACGGTCGACGTGACGGGAAGTCGAACTCGCGAGCATGAAGAACCAGTTCCGGCAATGACCGCATGTGGATATCGAAAATCACACCCCGAGACATCCATTCGCCTCCCAGCGAGCGGTTGCAACGGCTCGCAATCACATCAAAGAGCGACCGCAGTGAATAGCCGCAAGCGAAAGACTCGTACAAGTCCCAAATTCGGTATTTGATTGTGCATGCCTGCCACGCGGCAGCGATCTGTATGTTTGATGCAAAAGTACCTGATGGAATTAGGTGACTTGTGTAGGGTGGAACTGCAGAGTCTCGATGCAGGAGCGGTTTTGTGCTCAATACGGCAGTGGGAATGTGGTGCCGTACAAAGGGTAGATAATATAGGAGCAGAAACGGGTCGAAGACGAGAATTGTAGGGTGCAGAGTAGATACAATGCGGTCGGTCTCGCTAATGATCTTGTCAATCGACGATAACAACAGCCGATTCTGTTCCCGGCCGAGGGCGATGTTCCTCAGTTCCTGCTGAAGCCACTGTGAAAATGGGCGTCGTGGAAGCGAAGGTCTCCGCCGGATGCCGTGGGGCGTTGGAATGAGCTGTAGATGTGGCAGCTCAACAAAAGAAAAACCTTGGCCCTCAACGTGGGGACGAACAGCGTCTACCCCGAGGTAAGTGATTATATGACCCAGATCACGAAGGCGCGAGGCTAATCCTAAAGAGCCATTTATATGACCGACCCCATCGTTTACAAAGAACAGGATGCGGTGTTGCTCGGTATTATTGCGCCGAGTCGCCTCGCGCCGCTGGGGAAGTCGGGATGGTGTAGGCTTTGAGACGAATGGCTGCTCATCCATGACGGCCATCCCTCATGCGGAGGAGCGCACATTCGATGCTCAAACCAGGGCCCATCGCGAGCATTAGAGCCAGCTCCCCATCGTGAGTATTCTCTTCATGGAGTAGCGCTTCGTAGCTAAACAGAATGCTCGCACTACCGAGGTTGCCGTAGTTACAAAGCGTCGATATCGTGTGTCGGAGCTGATAAGTGTCCAACGAAAACGCCTCGCGGGTCGCGTCGACAATGGATTTGCCACCGCCATGTACCACCCAGTGGCGCACATCGGCTGGTGTCAAGCCGAAGCGTCCCAAGAGGGTCAGGACGGGAGCGCACAGATGCTCCCCAAGTACGCGGGGTACCTCTTTTGCAAGCTGAAACTCAAAGCGGCCATGGTTCTCTGACCACTCGTACTGCATCATGTGCAGCGCTTCCGGCAGGAGCAGACTCGAGAAGCCCAACAGTACCGCGCCTTCGCGACGTCCGCGATCTGTGCGAATTACGGCGGCTGCACAGCCGTCGCCGAAGAGGCTGTTGACGACTGCCGTGCCGGCCCGTTCGTCGAACACGTAGAGCGAGGAGTTGATTTCGCAGCAAAGAAGAAGTGAGATACTGCCGGGATTGGACGCTACCCAGTGGGTCGAGTTGTTGAGGCCGTTCAATGCTGCGCTGCAGCCCATGCCAACGACGTCTATGCGATGAACGGTCCGGGACAGGTCAAGTTCCCTTACGAAATGAGCGGTTAGCCCTGGGAGAAGAAAACCAGTCGACGAAACACAGCAAATATGGCTTACTTCGCCGGGAGATACTCCCGCAGCGGTCAGAGAACGACGCGCGGCGCAGGCACCCAGTTCCAGTGCACCTTGTTGATGCCGGCGCAGGAGGTCTTTTTGGTTTTCATCGAAGCCTAGCCAGGAGCGCCGTTGAGGTTCGATGTAGAAGTGCCGAAATTTCACTCCACAGCGGTCGAATATCTTCGTCATGAAGCTCGTTCGCGAAGGAAGTCGTTCGAGAACTTCCGCTTGCGAGTAACGACATAGTGGAAGGGCAGTCGCTACGGCAACCAAGTTCGGCGACATTGTCCCGCTTGCATTCACGGCCCAGTTCACCCTCGTTTCGCTGCGGCACACTCAAAGGTTTATGCCATACAAGCCAGCCGCGTTTGAACTAGCAACGCGGCGGACCGCAGCCTCTCCGATCCTATCGATGAGGGTAGCTAGAGCGGCACGAGAGTTCGGCCATGTGCTGTCGAAGTGTGGATAGTCAGATGCCCACATCAAATTGGATAAAGGGAGGCGATCGATTAACTCAATGCCCACAGCATCTTCTTCCCAAGTAAAAAAGACTTGTCGAGCTGCGAGTTCCGATGGTAGCTGGCGAAGGCGATAGTCTCGCAGCCGATCGCGGTAGCGATGATATTCATGATCAAACCGACCGAGAATGTACGGAAGCCAGCCGATTCCGGTTTCACCGAAGACAACACGAACCTTGGGGTACCTCTCGAGGATACCCGAAAAAACCAATCCAGCCATAATCTCGTCAAGTTGAAGTGGAAGCACCGAGACGAGGGCAGGTCGGCGCCAGCTATCTCGGGTTGGTGCGCGCAGGCTGTGAAGGCCTCCGAAGATGTGTAAAGAAATCGGAACTCCCACGTCATTCGCTGTAGCCCAGAAGGTCTCCCATGCCTGCTCGTAGACCGGATCCGCGCCGTCATTGAGGTCCAGTTGCATGCCGCGATGTCCGCAGTTGGCAGCCCGCAGTAGTTCCGATACTGCAGCAGCTGGGCTGTGGCAAGGAAGCTGCGCCAGGAGGACCAGGCGATCGCGGTTATTGGACGAGTACTCAAGGGCCCAGTCGTTGTATGCCTGTAGCACATGCACACGCAACGCGGTTTGGGTTACTGGGAAACCCGAAAAGGGAGCGTAGATGATTTGCGCGAAGACGCCGTCGTGATCCATGTCGCGCAAGCGGTCGTTAGGATCGCCAGGCGTAAATCCATCTGTCCGAACACTCAGTTCGGGAAGAGAACGTCCCCATGGGCCCCAACCAGCGTCCTCACAACGCCACTCTGGACCGCCACCCACGTTCACCACGCGGGGCCCAATGTCCCGAAGGGCTCGTGGCAAGCGTGACGTCCAGAGATCGGCTGGGAGAAAACAGACCTCCATGTGATCGTCGGCCGAGACGATAATCGGTAGCGTCGGATGGCTGATCTGATCTGTCGTATGCATGAGGGTGTACCAAGACCCATTTAAACTGTACAAGACGGGAACCAAGGATAGTACGCTAATGTATGTTAAATTTGGCAGCCAAGGCAAGGATCCGCGCAAGAACACAGCACCACTGCCATTCTTAGTGAGTTCCAAGAGTGGCGTTTGCGGCACGCTGAGGAAAGTCCATCTGCGTCCGGGTGCATAGCTGCAGTGCTCCAGTGGCCAGTTGAATGATCGACGGCGCTGATGCATCGTCGGAGTAATGCAAAGGGTGATGAAACGTGTCGGATCCTTCGCTTGGCTTTATCGCCTGCATCGAAAACAATAAACTTGCATCCGAAGCTCTTTTGCTCTTCAGGTCGATTCGTCACTTCGGTGGTAGCCTCGCCCACGCACCAATTTACAGTTTCAACCCTCGCGGCCTTGGTTCCCTTGACAAGCAACATTACGAGGAGCTGCAGTCGCTTGCGGTCCGGCACAGCGATGACCTCTTGAACTTCGAACATCGCGACTACGCTCTCGCTAACAAAATTTACGCTGCAGCGTGTGCCGAAAAGAAAGCCGCCGAGGATCTACTCGTTTTCCTGGATTCCGATAGTATTATGCTCGCGGAACCAACAGATTTGCTTCTATCCGACGGCGTATTAGCCGCCGCAACACCAGTTTGGGCAGCGGGAATCGGTTCTCGAGGTGTGAACGATCCGGCAAACAAACTCTGGGACGTGGGCCGCAACATTTGCGGTGTTATTGAAGAACCTCCGCGAGTCGAAACGCTTTTGACACGTGAACGCGTGATTTTTTATTGCAATGGAGGCCTGATCGCGGTGCGGCGATCGGCTGGGATCTTTTCAAGGTGGCTCAATTGCTTCGAGCAACTGAGCGCAAACGAATTGATGTCTAAGTTGCTAAGCTGCGGTGCTGGAGCTCGGAACCCTTCATTCTTCCTCGAGCAGATGGCGCTCTCTCTCGCGCTGGCCCCCTATTCGTCAGCCACTCAACTTCTGGACAAGCGTTATAATTGTCCGCTTCATAATCGTCATGTCCTTGAGCGGCTTTACCCAGACAGACGTTTTGATCTCGACAGCATTGTTCATTTCCACTACAACCAATCCTTACACAAGACTGATTTCTTGCATTCCTTCACGCCTGCCTTTGACACCTCGAGTGCGCAATACCGCTGGCTGAGTCCACAATTACCGTTGGCTCCATTGGTCCGAGATGTTGATGATTCACAAGCTATCGCTCGATTTGATGAACAGATGGAGAGGTGGCGTTATGTTCTATGAGTCCCGCATTAGCGAAAGAGGAAACCGACAAGTGAACCCGTCCCTTTCGTCTTCCACAGCAATGCAGTTGTGGCTGTGGAAAGATACCTTGTTTTCCCGGACAAGCAAAAGCCGATTTGCCTCACAAAATCAATCACCCCGGCACTACGGAAAGCTAAAATGAAATGATGGAGCGCCGCCTACACAAATTCGAGGCGATCAGTCAACTTAGCCACTCCTTCCATGAGCTCACTCGCTCATAGCCATGGTCTACAAGCCACTGACCAAACAATTCTTGAAAGACAGCGCGCTGCTCCTCAGTCGCAAGTTCTCGCCAAATTCCCACCCGCCCGTCAAAGATGTGATTCCAATGCAGGCAAGATTCCTTGTCTTGAGCTTCAATATTGAGCGGGTCAGATAGATCTCGCCCCTCATGCTTAAAACGAGCAGTCAAGGCCTCAGCCTTCCTGCGATTTGCATCGAGTGAATACTTATGCGCAAGTGACGAACACACTTTGGGCGGCAAACAAATACCCAAATGCCTTCCCAATTGTCGGATGCTGTGGACGGGTTTCCTTACCATGATTTCATACTGCTGCACTAGAGTGTGTGGCCGAGACATCCAAAAAGCATGATTGTTCATAATGGCTTCCAGAGCCCTATTCTCAAACAACAGCTTATCGAACGAAGTGTTTCGTAATCTCATGAGCGAGAATGTAACATCTCTAAGATCTCGGAATGAGTAGACTGCAAGTGCTCGTCCACTCTCCAAATCATTCGCAAATTCTTGATCCGCACCGTGGACTTTAACAACATGCCATTTGGTGGAGACTGGGCCAGACGTTGTGTCATATTCTCGCTGGCCCGCCTTGATAGTGAGGTACTGTTCTGCGTTCACAAATCCCAAGCGAGCTCCATGCTTGTAGCGTTCCACAAGGTGGCTAACCACCATGTATTGCCACGTGGAACAAGCGCGTAAATTACCTGCACAAATGACGTACATTCGGAGTGGCTGCGCCTTTCGAGAGCAAAGATAAATACTTGAACTCTTGAACTAGCATTACCTCGGGAAAGACCATAAGGCAAGTCGGGTTGTCTTTGTTACCCGTGCCTCTTGGCCAAATAGTTCTCTAATGCGTTGCTCATTGATGTGCGGGTGCGTGCCAACAACCGCACTGCCATTCGCAGCGCAGCGCGAATATGACCTTACGAATACTTATAGCGTCGTAGCATTACCTTGTCTTGTGACACCACGGACATCAGTAAAGACTCGAAGTGGCGATCGATACCATGAGCATCGAACTTCTGACTGAGCTGGAAGCCCGCTTCGGCCTGCGACTCAGCAATATCGGGATTTGCGAGTAGTGACACAATTTCCCCGGCGATCTCAGCTGACGAATCTGCAATGCAAGCATGCACGCGATTCTTAAGACCCAATGGGCCGGCTACATGGCTGCTAGTCACGAGCGGAACTCGAGCGCTCAAGGCTTCGAGAGCTTTGAGTTTCACCCCGGCGCCAAATCTGATTGGTTGGACGGCAATAGAGGCGCGAGACAAAAACGGACCGACGGAATCTACACTTGCATAGATGTGTACGCGCTCATCTGCCATGGACAATACTTCGCGGCATGGGGACCATCCCACAATTTCCAGCCTCACTTTTTCGAAGTGGCACCGTACCAACGGCAAGATCTCGGACCTAAGACGTTTGACTGCATCAACGTTGGGAGCGAACCCAAGGTTACCGACGAACAGAAGCGTATGCCGATCCGGCATACGTCTGACTGAATCAATGGAAGGAGGTGGCATGGGCACCCAGGACACCGGAATGTCAGTGAACGTGCCTATGCGTCTACACTCCAAGGGCGATACTGTGCATATGTGATCCACTGAACGCCACAGGCGTCTTTCGTATTCCTCGTAGAGTTCAACCTGCACCATATTCGCGCTCACTCTGTCGCAGTCGGTTGCGCGATATTCGTCGCGTAGAAGACTCGACTCAATGTTGTGCTCGTCGAGAATGACTGCAGGACGATGGCTAAGACTCGACAACAGTGAGACATCGAAGGCAGAGTAGCTGTGCTCGAAGATAACAGCGTCAAATGGTTGTTCCGCATGACTCGTGACGAGGTTCTCCAAGCCAACAGCACTCGAGTGCAGCTGAACTCGACGAGGTAAGATCGCTTGCAAGTACGTTGGCACACCAGCCGGTGTGACAATAAGCTTAAACTTCAACTGATTGGATAAGGTAGCCGCTTGATCTTCGAATGCGTCACAGTCTAATAGACTCTGGCACGCGAAGACCTCCAGCTCGTGTTTTCTTGATAACAGGTTAATCCACTGTCGAAATCGAATCCGTCCCCCGACTTGCGGAATGAACGATGTTGGAAGGACTAACGCAAACCGCATCCTACACCCGGAAAGTCGGTGCTCATTAACCTGAGCTGATGACTTGTCAAACGGTTAGTCTGTGAATGTCAATTGTCGGCGGTAATCGTCACACGTAACAATAAAGTTAAATTGGGCGCGCGCGTTCGGGTCGGATGGCCTGTGCAGCATTCTCCTACTATCGTTTTATCGTAATGATCCGGAGAACTGCGCTTTCCCTCAGAACCCTTTCCTTAAGCACCGAGCCGGCTTTGACGCTCCAGTAGTCGCCGGCGCTACGAACAGTCGTCTGACCGTCGATCATGGTTTCGATTCGTCCAGAGTAGACGGTCATGATCGAAAAATCCGCAACAGGGATGCTCTGCCACGTGTCTTCATCCCCGTCGAGGGTCAACCTTGTGACGCTCATGTGCACGGGCTTCGTTTTTCCCTGTGCATCTCGAAAGACAGCTTTAGCTGTGAACAGCACTTTGGAGGAAGATTGATTGCCCTGCGAGCTCAAAGTTGCACTCAGAGTGAGCAGGACAGTCATTACGAAAGCAAATCGCTTCATTGCAGAATCACTCCTTAAGGCGCGAGCATGTACACGTGTCCCTTATTGGTGGCCACGAAGACTTTACCGTCAGCAAGCGCGGCCTCGTCGCGCATCCCCGCTATATCTCCGCCGTCGGGCAGCGTGACGTTGGCCAATATGGTGGGCACTGGCACCAACGTGTAGTTATTTTTCAAACAATCGGCGGCATTTGTATATCGGACGTTTGAGCACCTTGATCCTGAAGCCGGCCAGATGGCAGGGTCGGCGATTACGATCAAGTGGCCTTTGTTCGTACCAACATAAACAATCCCTCCGGTCACTGTAGGACTGCCGACCGCATACCCCGGTCCACCACTCCCTAAGAGATCCGCATTGGGAATATCCACAATCCAGCGCAGGCGGTTCGCTTCGGTATTTTCGCAAGCATTCAGGGCCTGCAGTTTTCCGTACCCATCATTCACACTATCGACGCTGCTAGGCAGACTTTCTCCCCCAGTAGTGACAATGAAAACATCGTTCCAGGCTGCTCCCGGATGCTTGTAGTCGGAGTTACCGTGCGCGTAGCCGGTAAAAGGAAAACCGGTCGGCGGAAATTGCCACTTCACGTTCGGCGGGCCTACTGCACCGGACCCGGCACTGACGGCATACGTCCATCCGTCTTTCTGAACAGACGCAACCAACTCCCCGCAACTGGTGGACATGACGCTGGCTCCCGCAGCCCAATCCGGATCATCATCGAGTGCGTAAGGAACCGGCTGGAACGCCCAAACGACGGTGCCTGTATCCTTATCAACGCGGATCATGCTTAGGCCGTGGTTGGGAGATGGCTCGGGGACGAGTTGTTTCTGAAAGTAATGACGCGTGTTTCCTGTTGTGAAATAGACCCCACTGGCATCCGCAGCAGGCGAATTCCACACGTCGCCGCCGTGATGACTGCCCGTCGATACGTAACTAAACTTAGGGTCTATGTGACCAGTCTGCAGGTCAACCGCTACAACTCTACCGTTCTGGATCGGGCGATCAAAGAACGCATCCGAAATGCCTACATAAACACGAGAATTGAATATGAGCGGCGAGGAGTACTTAATCCTTTCATGCAGCTCCTTGAGGCTGTTTGGGTCCTGATTTGCGTTTGTGTTTGTGCCATTAATGATCGCGACTGGATCGCTCTTCCAAATGAGCGCCCCTGTCTTGGCGTTCAGCGCATACAACCGCGCGCTGCCAAGATTCGGCACCAGGCTGGGATCCTGAGCCCCGAAAATCACTGCTCCGTCCTGATCGCGATCCCAATAACTGGCGCTCGACCCAATGCCATAGCAAGCGCCGATCCTGCATTCTCGCGACTTGGGGTCCATAGGTGCCACCAGAGGAGGTTCAGAGGGAGGCGGATAACGCCACTTCAGAGTCCCGGAGTCTTCATCGACCGCAAAAAAGTATCCGGCGGAGCTACCGATAAACACGGTTCCGTTGGCTACAATCGGCGAAGAACCGAAACCCCCTTGCGCAGCAAACATCCACTTGACGGAGAGCGTCGTCGCGGCTCTTGGGTCAGAGAGTTTACTGGCAAAAGGCTGGGCACCGGTGCGGGACATGTCGTACCGGTATGTAGTCCACCCGTGGATCGTCCGACTACTCGCCTGGCCAGAGCAGTTGGCGACAACGGCGGCCATTATCAGGCAAATCGGCAAACCGACTCGCCGCATTATTCTTTCGTACATTTAACGAGCCTCCACCGAATAGAGTCGGGCGACCAACTCTCGATCTGTAGGATTCGCCAGTTCGATAGAACTGCCGGCGGGGACCGTCAGCATCTCACCTTGCTTCCAGTCTTGCGTCCGTTCGCCAATCGTTACCGACCCGCGATCCGTCCACATCTCCAAGACCGCGTCGTTCTCCGATTTGCTGATCGTGCAACTCTTGTGAGGGCTGACGCTGTATTCGCGTACACTCAGTCTAAGATCCGCGTCATCGGCCTCGAAGAGTAGCCGCGACGATAATTCCTGCGATTCTGAGTGAAACGCAAATCGAGGAGAGCTCTCGGCCTGGGGCCCAGAAAGTGTCGTGACCGGCGGAAGCACACCGTGCCCCTCGGATGCACGCTTGTTTCGATCAATGGACGAAGTGCAGCCAACCAGGCAACCGGCCAGAACTGCAACAGCTATCTGAAGGCGCATGACCCCTCCGACATTGCGACACCCTCGCAGCGGCTAGGGCTAGGTGATTCACCACCAGAAAGACTGTGTAGAACCCTAACGTTGCTCTGGGGAAGGACGAAAGCAAGATGAAAAGTTTCTACTACTGAAAGCCGCCGTCTTTCCAAGCCTGAAAATCGGACAGAAACTGTTGCCGCCGCGCGTCATCCCACACGCCCTCTGGACACCCCGCTTTGGGCATGCTGCCATTATCGACTGCCTCGAAGATATCTTGCCAATTTGTTTGGCAGTCTTGTGCACTCCACAGGTCAAAAAGGAACAACATCTTTTGCCGGTAACACTGAGTGAAATACGGCTTGATAGTTTGCTGGAAGGTGACTGCCATTCTTGACTCCTGTAGCATCGCTCAGTTACGGTTCGTTTAGAACTGCCACGCAACGCGCGAGAGTAAGTAAGCGCGTCCTTGGTAGCACAACATTACATCTCAGGTCTTGTGTCCTCGTGAAAGCTGCATGCGGGAAAACCGCACGTGCAGTTTGGGCGGCGGACGGAGGCCAGCGCGGAAGCGCGCCTCTCCGACCCGACACTCACTGATGGCATTTGAAGATATCCTTCACTGTTTTTAATGTCAACAACGTTCAGGTGGGACCTTCAAGTGGGAGAGGTGGAAGAACCGATACTGTGAGAGTTCCAATGGGAAGTTGCGCGACGAGTTCTTGAACGGGGCGATCCTTTTCTCGCTGAAGGAGTCGCAGACTGTGATTGAGATCTGGCGGGTGGAATAGAACACGGAACGACCGTACTCGGCGCTGGGCTACAGGTCGCCTGCGCCGGTGGCGGCCTTTCGCCCAGCCGCAGTGCGCTTTCGCAGCCCCGCGCTGTGATGTAGACTCTCTCCTGACAGGTACGACAAATCGGTCAGGTCGCGGTCTGGTCGCAACTCGTGTGCTCTGTTAGTGTCCATCCGTTCTGGCATGCGCTGCACATGGCCGAGTTGCCCATGACCATTGAGCCCGAAGAGGCGGGTAAAGTCGCTCACCGGGGCGAAGGGGGCAATTGAGTCGTAGCATGGACTTTGGATTCGTCTTGTCGATGGCCGTGTCGGCGCACCGAGAACATCTGCTGGCGCAGGTGATTCGCAGCATTGAGAGCCAAACGCTGTTACCCCGCAAGGTACTTATCTACTACAGCAAGGAATCATGGCATCTTGATCCTGGGTGGAAGGAACCGCCCAGAGTAGTCTCAAGTCTACCGTTGGAGTTGCGGGAAGTCCGCAATATAGGTTCGTGCCGAAAGTACCTATTCACTTTGCGAGAGTACAGGCGATGCGGAACTCCCGTATTGCTGATCGACGACGACATCGTCTGGCGTGACGACGTATTTGCGACCCTTGCCAAAGCCTTTGTCGAACTGGGCGGACTCGTAACCACGCGAGGGTGGAGCGAGTTTCGGCGTGTCCGCAACCATCATGGCGACGAGATTATCGACAACATTGCCGTGGTGGCCCACGAGATTGATGTTCCGGTCGACGTTGACATTGCTAACAGCGGCTGGTGTACGCTACTTGATCCAGGTTTTGTTTCGGATGGATTGTTCGAACAGAGACTTCATGCTCGATATGGCGTGCGTTTTAGCGATGAAGTGTTCTTGTCTGCGATGTGCGCGGCTCCGAAGTTTGTAGTGCCCATTGCGGGCCGGTTTCACACGCGGCTAGACTCAGACTTCCCTCAGTGGAAGAACGCCACCAGCTCGAACGCGAAGCTTAAGCAGTTGGAGCTAATTAGACGAGGTACGCGAGCTAACGGAATGGCCCAATGAAGGACTTAGTTCTACTAGAACACTCCGTCAAGAGCTCGAGCATGTGTACGGTTGTCGATTGGAACCTCGGAAGCACGTGTAATTACGCTTGTAGTTACTGTCCGACGATTTTACACGATGGAGCATCCCCGTGGCCTGACTATGATATTGTGACCAACTTTTGTGACTATGTTTGCAGCCATTACAAGAAATTAGGGCGGAGTGTGTTTTTCCAATTATCCGGTGGTGAGGTCACGATGTATCGCAAGATTACCGACCTAGTTGAGTTTTTACGCGGGCTCGGTGCGCAGGTCGGCGTGATTTCGAATGCTAGCCGAACTGCAGTATGGTGGGACGGCTTTGCACAGTCCCTCGACATGGCAGTGTTGACGCATCATATCGAGTATGTGCAGCTCGAGCACTTTATCGAGGTTGTGCAATGCGTCAACAATCGTACGCGAGTTCACGTTAACGTTACGATGGTTCCCGCGCGGTTCGATGAGTGCCTGAATAATGCAAGGTCAATTGCAGAAAAATGCCCGCAGGCAACTATTACGTTAAAACCTTTACTGATTAACTTTGACACTGTCATGTACGAGTATACCGCGCAACAAAAAGCGGCGATGCTCAACTGGCCTGAGCGGCAAATAACGAGTTCCAAACCTCCTTGCCGCGGCTTGATGCGGAAGGTGTATGACGACGGTTCCACGGAGCTCGTCAAGGCGGCACACCTTATTGTCAAAGGCGAGAATCGGTGGCGAGGTTGGGAGTGCCACATCGGTCTCGAGCTGTTGTCTGTCACTAAAGACGGATATGTGTATCGAGGGGTTTGCAGACAAGGTGGCCGTCTCGGTCATATTCGGGATGGACAGTTGGAGCTACCGCAAAATGGTATTCTCTGTGAAAAGGCTGTGTGTCACTGCGTTTCTGACATTTTAACCTCGAAATGGAAGCACGATGCCCCCGTGTCAACGCGCATGTGATGAAAGGCTGACGAGGGAGTTCAACATCCATGCTTGTTGACCAAGGGGATGGCGCGAATCAATTTCTTATTATCTTGCAACATCATCGGTGCGCTTCAGCAGGCTTTCACCCTGCGAATACCCCGGACACCTGTCTGCGTCTCGGTCGCGGCAATGCGGAGCAGAGAAGCCATAGAGGAAGGTAGGATAAATTCCCCATGCCACTTTGTATGATTGTGGGCGGCCAGTATGGAGGCGAGGGCAAAGGGCTTATAACAGCACATCTCGCTTCTCGAGGTGACGCAGATGTCTTGATAAAGACTGGCGGTCCGAATTCTGCTCATTCCTTCGGCACCGGCAGCTCAATGTTTCGTGTTCGAATGGTCCCGTCGGGTGCAAATTTGGGTTCAGCCGCGATTGTATTCCCAGCCGGCTGTCTCATTCACGTCCAGACTCTACTCGATGAACTAGCTGCCCTAGACTACCGCGGCCGTGTACTCGTCGATCCGAATGCAGGCATCGTTGACGGGAATACGGTTGCTGCGCAACGCGCGGACCGTTTCTACGAAAGCGTTGGATCGACCCTGACAGGGACTGGACACGCGACATCGCGACGTGCTCTGCGACGCCTCACCTTGGCGCGTGACGAACCTCGACTTGCCGGTTTCCTGAATGACACGAAGCTATTTGTTTGGGACGCGCTCAAACGCGGTCAACGTGTGGTTGTCGAAGGAGCTCAAGCCTATGGCCTGTCGAATTATCACGGTGAGTATCCTTACGTGTCGAGCCGGGACACGACAGCAGGGGAGTTCTTGGCGCAGGTCGGCTTGGGCCCGCAGTACTTAGACACCGTCATTCTCGTGATTAAGTGCTTTCCGACGCGCAACCAAGGGGGCAGCGGTGCACTCTCTTATGAACTGGCCCCCGAGTTCGTTGCTTCATACGCCACCGTGCTGGAGGAGAAGGGTGGCGGCTCATATGAGAAACCCGACCGGACTCGTCGAGTTGGCTTGTTCGATTGCGAAGTCGTCAAGCGTGCCTGTATCGCAAATACCCCGCATGCTATAGCGCTAACAGGGGTCGACCGCCTACGTGCTCTCCTTCATGAGCCGATAGTATCGGAGCATTACGGAAAGACCGCTGAGGCTTTTGTTCGGCTCGTTGAGGAGGCGTGCCAGTGTGAGGTGGCGTTGATCGCGACTGGGCCGCATGTCACGGATGTTGTCGCCCGACCCCAAATGGGTCCCCTTTTCACCGCGAACCCACAAAAAAAACGGGGTGCCAATGGTAGCCGCGCAGAAGCGTAATTCATTAACCGTCCTGACGTCCTATTTCAACCCATCCGGATACAAGGCTCGGAGAGAGAACTACGAGTTGTTCTCGGCGCGCCTCAAGGATGCCGGGGTCCCGCTGCTGACAGTCGAATGTGCGTTTCGAGACGATGAATTTACATTGCCCGAATCGCCTAACACGTTCCGCGCCCGTACCCAAAGCGTGCTCTGGCAGAAAGAGCGTCTTCTGAATTTGATGATTAGCCGCTTGCCGCCACAGGTGACTATGGTCGCTTGGGTGGATTGCGACTTGATATGGGAGAACAGCGATTGGGTGCGGGCCGCGGAAGACGTGTTACATCACTGGCCAGTGGTGCAATTGTTTGATGTGGTCGTCAGGTTACCAGAAGGCCAGTTGTATGACGTGGGTGAAGGAGAACACACTGATGGGTTCGGCGTGACCTTTAATAGGAGACCATGGGTTATCAATGATGTGAACGCTGGTAGGACCGGGCGTCATGGCCACACCGGATTTGCGTGGGCAGCACGTCGCGAGGTTCTCAAGCATGGTCTCTATGATGCCTGCCTTTCTGGAAATGGGGACCATCTTATGGCCCACGCGTTTGTAGGTGACTGGGAATCGGAATGCTTCCGAGGACACTTTGAGAGTAGTCCTGCTTTCCGAGGCCATTTTGAAACCTGGTCGAGGAAAGTGTATGAGCTCGTAAAATGCCGGGTCGGATATGTGCCGGGAAAGGTATTGCATCTCTGGCACGGCGAACATGCTGACCGTCAGTATCTTAATCGTGGGCTAGAACTGAACGCTTTCGCATTCGACCCGTCAAAAGATCTCTCGATCGACGCCGGCGGTTGCTACTCCTGGAACAGCCACAAGCCCGAGTTACATCGGTGGGCGGAGCGTTATTTCGTGACTCGTCGCGAAGATGGAGGTCAGGTGCCGTTCACACGAGAAGAGCTATGTGACCGTGTTATTCGCGCACGAGATAGAGCTTGTTCTAAGGAGCACGCCGAACGTCTTTCCATAGCGATCCAGACAATGCAGACTTGCGATTCTATCGAGGGCGTTATCTCTATTGCTGCCCAAGCGCTCGGTATGTGCGAAAATGCACTGAAAGTTAACGTCGCAAGATATGAATGAGGTCGGTTAATGGATGCGAGTAAACTCTGCAGCTTGAACTTGCAGATTGACGGCATAGAGATCGTGCGGAAGGTACTTCCGAGCCGAAAAGTACACGAGCTTCTTACGATTTGCTTCGCTGTACGAAGGCAATGGCTCGAGTGCGATCCCCTCACGGGTCGGCCTGGAGGTGACGAACGTTTGGAAACCTGTATGAGACATGTGAATCACCCTTCGTACTTTAAGAAAGATCCTAAACGATTGCGATTGGTTCTTGAAGCATGTGCAAACGAGACTATGGTCTCAGCGCTCCGAAAAGCTTGGGGAGCACAACCGGTCTTCCGAAGCACCACGCTGTTCTTCAATCCAACAGTGGACCAACCCGCAAGTTGGCATAGAGACTCGCAGTTTGCGCATCGTGATCCTGCCGAGGAGAGGGATACTATTCTCAAACGTGCCGCCGCGGGAGGATGCACAGTTGCTCAGGTGCAGTTACCTCTAATTGACGGTGACGATCTGGAGTACGTTCCGGGCTCGCATCGTCGTTGGGACACTGCAGAGGAGTCGGAGCGCAGGCTTAGTGAAGATCCAAAGGCTAGGTGTAGGGTCAAATTCCCTGGTGCTGTGTGTTGTGCGGTAAAGGCAGGTGATGGTGTAGTGTTCGACCCATATGGGATCCATCGAGGCCGGTACTCGGCGTGTCGTCCACGGATGACCCTCATGGTGACATTTGTTCAATCGTCATCGAGACCTGAGCTTGACCGATTTTCGTTTCAGCCGTGGTTTCTAACGAATGGATATTTGGACGGGTTGTCGCCCCACGCGACTGGTGTTTATCGGCGGTTCATTGATCGCTATGGCAGTCTTTGGCATGACGATACCTACACTCAACATTTCCATTCCAGCCGGCGGTCATGACCTTGTCACATCTCTTGTACGTAACAACAAGGTATTGTACCCAGTCGGGTGAAACAGATGGAGGGAGTGTCTTTGCATCACAGGCCGTCCGACAGTTGGCTCTTTGCTACACAGTTGATGTGCTCGCGTTGCAGGCAAGACCGGCACAGTACGAAGATCTGCTTGGTGTTAGAGCAGTCCATTGGCTAGCCCCGAACTTTCAGATCAAGAATCGTTTTGAACGTCGTATTGACACTGCCGAGATTGTGGGGGCATGGGTTTCCTCCCGTTCGAATCCATATGACGCCATTGTGCTGCAACATGTATCTAGTGGATTTGGAATGCTGGACGCCATGGCTGTTAGGAAGGTTGTTCTTTTTCCAATGTACACAGGAACGGCGTATGTTAGAAGTGGAGAGCCGGTTCCACAAGAGTATTTGCGGGCGGAGCGCGCAGTCTTCGAGTTTTCAACGGGTGTAGTCTGTGCGAGCAAGGCGGAGGCCAACGAGATTGTCGCCTCATACGGCGTTAACATCGGTCGCCTGGCTGTGGTACCGTTTGGCATTAATGCAAAGATGTCTTCTCCACGCTTTCGCATCCCATGCGGTGTGCTAACCCTACTGACAATCGGTTCTATCAAGCCCCAAAAGAATCAAATCGATGCCCTTGAGGTTGTGCAGCACTTGCGCGAGCACTTCGGCATACCGACACAGTTGTTGCTGGCTGGTAACGTAGCTGACGAAGCGTACTATTCACATTTCTGCCAAGAAGTGCGCAGGCGCAAATTGCAGGACTGTGTCAAATACTGTGGAATTGTGGCCCATTCCGACGTGTGGGCCTTCATTGCTCAGGGCCATTTTTGTGTGTCCGTCTCGCAATGGGAGACTTTTGGGATTGCTCTTATGGAGGCTCTGTCAATGGGAGTGCCAGCGGTCGCTTATGACGATGTTGATTGCTTCTGGGAATACCTGGATCGTGACGGAGCGTGCATGGGAGTGCCACGGCATCCCTACGCAATGGCGGAAAAGATTGCAAACGTATGGCGAAACCCTTCAGATTACTTAGACAGGAGTCGTGCCGCTCGAGGCGAGGTCGCCAAGTTCAGGGAGGCCACCGTGTGGAGAAAACTTCGGAGGGTAATCGACCGGTGGGTTCGATGATCGGTGTTGTGCCTTCAGGCAGCAATCGACCCGTTCGTCAATTAGTCTTGGTGGTCGGAATCGCCAAAGACAAACGAGAACGATTACTGCTGATAAGGAGATACGAGCCCGGTAGTTCAGAATTGCATAACCGCTGGGAGTTGCCCGGAGGCAAAGTTGAATTCGGGGAGGATCCAGTCGACGCTGTTCAGCGCGAAATTGTGGAGGAAACGGGAGTCAAAGTTTCGGTGCGGCGAATGTTGCCGCATGTACTGTCTTTTATCCGACGATCCCAGCAGGGAAGAATCCACGTCCTAATCCTCTGCTATCTCTGTGATGTACTGCGTCTCCCGAGAACTCCACACTGCCCTCCGAAAAAGATCAGCGCCATACGCTGGGCCTCAGGCGACCATCTCGACACGCTCGATTTGCAGAAGGGTACGAGGCTGTTCCTTCGATTTGTGCGGCTTTCCTGAATGCTAATCTCATCCCACCCCGGCCATCTGCGATTGCTCTATTGCACCCCTGCGGATTCCTGATATTCGCAGTAGATGGAATGTCCAGCGCCACGCCCCAGGATGGATCGCGGTAAGCGGCACAAGCCACTTCAGCGTTTCATCATCGGCTCACAGAAACGGTGAACGTGTGTGGTTCTCACCTTGGTGCGGCACCTCGATATCACGAACGGTGCCTCAATGAATGTCTCCTTCGTGTAGTCGAACCACGCTTCTGTTTCATATCCCCAGTATCTGAACCAAAACCAGGGATGAGACAGAGTGGCGACAAGCTTCGCGCCGTCCTCCAGCAGGATTGCAAGTGCTCCCGAACTCGCCTGCGTCCTTGGAATGGGGCGCGTCCGATATAGCTAGCGTTTGTGGATAGCTTCGACTGCCAACCATCCGAGAGTCATCGGTTCGCGGGCGGGGCGGAGCGGAGCACGATAGCTGACCATAATGTTGGAATGCACCCACGCTTCCGAAGGGAAGAACCCAGAGTGGCCTCACAATGACGGGTGATTTCGGTCACTGACTTTTTCGGAGCGGAACGGGATCATGGGCTGCCAGTGGAGGCTTGCCCTCTTTCCCGCTGGCGACCCTTGGGACACATCGCAAGGAGGACTCCAATGGCTGAAAAACCGAAAGGACCACGCACGATAAAAGTTTGGAACTGCGAGGATTTGAAAGCGCTCATCCGGGAACAAGTTCACGCACATGTCAAGGACGTTGAGCTCGCAAAGAAACTAGAGCGTGCGCTCGGCGACCAGGTCGCCTATGGCGACGGCGGCGGCGGCGGCAATGTCGGCGTAGCCTAAATCAGGGTTTAGGTAGCAGGTCTTCATCAAATTGCGAGCGACGAGCGCGCGTTGGAGGTTCTGTGCGCGAAATCATCGACGCCATCCGGTTGCGTCCAAAGCGGTGTGTCTGGGAGTTGACGGCGCGTTGTAACATGCGATGCCTCCACTGCGCTTCGGGATTGGGGCCCACCTACAGCCGCGGCGAAGAGCTCAGCACCGCTGAAGCGATTAAGCTGTGCCATGAACTGAAGGATCTAGGCTGCGAGTACGTCGTACTTTCCGGAGGAGAAGCACTCCTTCGGAACGACTGGAACAAGATTGCCCAGGAACTCGTCAGCCTCGGCATCGCCGCATCCTTAATCACCAATGGGCTACTCATAACTCCCGCTACGGCGAAGCAGATCAAGAACGCCGGCGTGTGCCGGGTTGCCCTCAGCCTCGATGGCCTTGAGCGCACCCACAACTACATTCGGCGGCACTTACAGTCGTTTGCGATCGTCCGCTCCGCCTGCTCGCTGCTCCACGACGTCGGAATGCGAGTAAATATCGTCACACACATCAACCGCATGAACCTCGGCGAACTTGAGGCGATGGAAGCTGTCGTGGCCGGCCTTGCTGTGGACGTATGGCGCCTTCAACTCGGCTCGCCAGTGGGACGCATGGCCGAGCATCCCGAACTTCATCTTGCTCCGGAGCATCTTCCCGAAATCGCCGACTTCATCGTCGCCGCGAAGCAACGTAATGCGGTATACATTGACGTCGGCGATAACATCGGCTACTTCTCGGAGCATGAACGCGAACTTCGTAGTGGCGCCGACACTCCGCTGTTCGGATGCTGGTGTGGATGTCCCGCCGGATGCCTGGCCATTGGTATCGAAGCGAACGGGAACGTAAAGGGCTGTCTTTCGCTTCAGTCCTCATCTTTCGTCGAAGGGAACGTTCGTGACCAGCCACTCAGTGCAATTTGGAATCGGCCGGGCGCATTTCGTTACACGCGCGGGTTCACACCAACAGACCTGGCCGGCCACTGCGAGGAGTGCGAATTCGGGGAAATCTGCCGTGGCGGATGCACCTTCATGGCATTCGGGGCGACAGGATCTCCTCACAACAACCCATTCTGTCTTTACGGCATTCAGAGCCGGCGATGAGTACGCTTCTGCTCTTCCCGCCAGTGGCGGATCCAGCACACCCGCCTCTCGGCATCGCCTCCCTCGCGGGTTATCTCACGGAGCGTGGCAGGCAGGCAACCCTCGTCGATCTGAACATCCGCGCCTACAACGAACTCCTAACCGGACAGTACCTCGACCGGTGCGCTCGTTTTATGGGGAAATCGCTGGAAGTTCTTGAGTCGAAGCCTTCGCTCTCACCTGAGTATCGCGCCCGGTATCGCGAGACTGCCGAAAACCTACTCTCCGCGGGTTATCTGATCGCGCGGGTCGACGAAGCACGAGTCCAAATGCGCGATCGCGCGACGTACGCGACGCGGCAGTCTTATGCACGGGCAGCCGGGATACTGCGACGTGCCTTGCAGTTCGTCTCTGCGGCACACTATCCGGCACAGTGGACCCCGGGCGGGTTTTCGATGAACCACGATTGCACCAGCACCGCCGGTGTGCTGGATGCAATACGCGATCGACGGCAGAACCTCTTTCTGCCACTTTTTGAGCGGATAGTGCCGGAGTTGCTCGCCCCCGAACACCGAGTCATTGGCATCTCTCTCAACTACTATGGTCAATTGATTCCTGCTATAACGCTCGCCAGCGTAGTGCGAAAGCTTTCACCACAATCATTTGTAGTAATCGGCGGCGGCCTTATCTGCTTCTTCGAAGGCCGCTGGGAGGTGCTTGGCGCCTTTGGGAACTACATAGACGGCTGGATTCCCTTCGAAGGCGAACAGCCGCTGTTCGCACTGGTGAAAGCGCTCGATTGCGGCGGTAATCTGAGCGAAGTGAAGGGCTTGGTGCGCTTTGAGAATGGCAAAACGCTGTACCAGCCGGCAGGAGATCCCTTGCCCACGAGTGATTTTCCGGTGCCAAACTATGACGGGCTCAAGCTGGCAGAATACCTGATACCCGAACCCGTGCTCCCGGTTTTAAGTTCTCGAGGATGCTACTGGGGGCGCTGTGCTTTCTGTTCTCATGCACGGCTGTATCGCGATCAGTTCCGTCGGTTGGGCACAGACGACGTGATAGACGTCGTCTCACGACTTCATGAGAAATATTCGGCGTCGTGTTTTTATTTTGTTGACGAAGCCATTCCGCCGGCTACGGCGTCTGGTTTCGCGCGGGCAGTGATATCGTCGGGCTTCCCGTTTCGCTGGTTCGGCGAAACCAGGATGGAGCGCTCTTACACCCACTCGCGTTTGCGGCAACTCCGCGATGGCGGCTGCCTTATGCTGATTTTCGGGCTCGAATCCGCCGTATCACGTGTGCTGAATGCCATGGACAAAGGCATCACTCCGGAGAATGCAAGCCGTATTTTGCATGACTGCGCCGCGGTTGGCATTCGCGCGTTCGTCATGTTTTTCACCGGGTTTCCTTCGGAAACTCGCAAGGAAGCCGAACAGACGGTGCGCTTTATCGAGCAGCACGCAAATTGCATAACGCACGTCGCCACCAGCCGGTTCGTAGTTGAGGAACGTGCGCCCGTATTTCGGCAGCGGGATCGCTACGGTCTCTCGACCGTACCGCGCAACGGAGATGGAGAGTTGAAAACCTGGTGTGCCTACCGCCTTGATGAAGGGATGCAGGCCGCGGAGGTTTCTGCATTTGTGAATGAGATTGAGAGGCGCAGCAGCATCAGGCCGCCGGGGTCATTCCTGGTTTCAAGAAGTCACCTCGTGTTTCTTCCTCCCGGATATCCGCAAAGTGAGCAGCCAATCGATCGAGCAAGTGTGGATCTCTCATGCCCAGAGCGACTGGTCCCGCGGCGATCCAGCACATTGCTGCCTTACACTTTCGCGTTCAACCTCGACGAAGTCCAGCGCGCGCTCGAGTCGCCGGCCGAAGTGGTTGAGCGGAATACTACCTCTTACGTGTTCGATGAGGATAGCGAGCGCTTGATCGAAGTCGGCAGCGACGGGACGGCTCTCCTGGGAGCATGCAGCGGGCGTTATACTCTCGCAGAGATTCTCGATGCGGTGGGCGTAAACGGGCGGGACACGACGCTGAGATTCCTCGGCGACCTGAGTCGGAGGAGTTTTATCACTTGGGAGGCCCGCCGATGAGGGTGTCTCTCGTCTATCCTCCCTTCGCCGACGCAACTCAGCCCTATGCCAGCCTTCCGGCACTCGGGGCCTTTCTGCGAATGCGTGGTAACCACCACGTCAGCCTACACGATGCCAACCTTGAGTTCTGCTTAAGCCTGTGGACACGGAAGAGGCTAAATCTCGCGTCGCGCAGGCTAGAGAAACGACTGAGCAAAATCGAGGCAAACTCCAGCCTACCGGTTGCGGCAGCGGAAGAATACGTTGCCTTGACGTCGGCCTGTCTCAAAGCACCCCATGTCGCAATTCGAATTGAAGACGCCGTTCGCGATCTTCGACGCTGGGAAACATTCGCCAGCCTTGAGCGGCTGGCAACTGCGAGGCGCGTTCTGCAAGGTGCCGCCGAGATTCTCGCCGTCGAATCTCCGCTGCTGCGACGGCGGATTGCCTCCTTTTCTCCTGTCGAGATTGCGCGCCTCACGCGCACCCCGTGCGCAAACCCGTTCGGCATCTTTTTCGAGAAGGTCACCATTCCGCAACTCATTGGCGCGGCACCTAACGCTGTCGGCATATCGATAACTTATCCCACGCAGATCGTGTCGGCGGTTGCTTTGGCCCGCGCAGTTCGAAGACGCATCCCCTCAGCGGCCGTGATACTAGGCGGCCACATCACTAGCATTTGGTACGACGATCTGGCGTCGTATCCGGAGATCTTCCACTGGTGTGACTACGTTGTGGGCTATGAAGGGGAAACAGCCTTGGACACCCTGCTCACTGCAATCGAAGTGGGTGGCGACACAGGCCAGATTGCCAACGTTGCAAAGCGCGAAGGTAGCTCTGTTCGCAAAGGCCCCATTCGCTCTGAAAATATCAATGAGCTTCCAACCCCTGATTACTCTGGTCTCCCACTCGACAGGTATGTCGCTCCAGAAGCGGTGCTGCTTGTAAATACTTCGCGTGGCTGCTACTGGTCCCAGTGTGCGTTCTGCTCAGTATCGCCCTCGATGCGAAAGCGGTTTCGCATGCGCAACCCCGATTTGGTCGTCCGCGACCTCGTGAACCTGCGGGACCGCCATTCGGCGCATTGCATTACGTTGGCCGATGACTGCGTTCACCCGGTGATGTTGCGGGCGCTGGCCCAGAGACTTGTCGGCGCCGGCATAGCTTGGCAGTGTGAACTGCGCTTTGAACGAGCCCTCTCTTCGTCCCTGCTCAGAGAGCTTGCCGCCGCAGGCTGCAGGAACCTTATTTTCGGACTCGAATCCTATGCAGCACGTGTCCTTGAGTGCATGAACAAGGGGATCCGCGCTGACGAGATCGAACGCATACTCCAGCGCTGCCGCGAAGCTGGTATAGCATTCAACCTCCAATTCTTTTTCGGCTTTCCCGGCGAGACTGAGGCCGAAGCGAAGGAGACGATGGAGTTTGCAGCTGGTCAGCTACACGGAGCTGCAACTTTGTCGTTCGGTCAATTCAGGTTGCAGCGTGGATCAGTAATTGCTCGTGACCCCGCCGCTTTTGGCGTCACTATGAAGACCGCGCCTCGCGCACTGGGTACGGATTTGCCATACGAGCCGATACCATCGCATGCTGCGGTCGCTGAGAAACAACTCGCGCAACGAATTCTGGAGAAAGCTGGAGGCCGCAATCTCCCTCTTGGCATTGATGCTCATACCCTGCTGTACCTGCATAACTCGGGAGTGCAAGCCATGGCAAAGAGTTGTTATCCGGCGCGTCCTGAGCTAAATCCCCTCCGAGAACGCAAAATGAAAGTAAGGTGGAAGCGAAAGAGTTCACAGAGCTTTCGTGCGTTTCGCGATTGGCAAGGGGGTGATTCGAGCCACCTTGTTCTTTACGATTATGAACTGGACCGTTTAGTTGAGCTTTCGCGCCTCGCGGGCTGGGTCCTAGGTGAACTCACCGAATACACCTCCACCGACGACATCGTAACCCGCGCTGCTGCGCGTGCACAATTGAACACTCAAGAGGTCGAACCGGTCGTTACATCTGCCATATCGGCACTTGATCGAGCAGGGCTACTCGCAGCCGAAGCCCTACCGCAAATCTGTATAGAAGGTGACCCCGCGGGCACAGGCCAGTCTGGCCTTTAACTCACCTCCTTGTCATCCGAGATGAGCACTCAAGGGAGGTTCCCGAGGGAGGCTTCGGCCAGCGTCGCAGACTCAGACCCTCCGGCGAATCACCATGGAACGCGGCTGCCGTCAGGGCGCCCGCGAGCTTCAATCACTCCTTGACCCTTGACCTCACTGTCTAGCTAAGCTGGGGGCAATCAGAATTCATGCTCCGATGACGAGCCAACCGGAGGTTATTCCGGGCCAGAAGTCCTGTAGGAAGCTGTCCTTTAGGATATCGCACAACTACTAAATGCGGAGTTCGCTGAGTTGCGAAGATTGTGGTTGCTTGATCCACGGGGCGGGTATTCCCACACGGTTGTAACCGAGGAACGCGGATTTCGGGGACGATGTTTGCCAAAGGATGTAGCAGCTCTCGCTGCTGCGCTCAGACTTTGGGAGGGGCTCCTCTCCTTGAATCGGTGCTATCTTTCAACTCGGCGATTTGTCAAAAGGCGGATCGCACAAGGCTTTCGGAGGCTCGCTGAAGGGCTTTTGTCATCCATAGCGCAACCGAACGTCACACGGTTCAATCAGCGATAAGATTTTTTCATTTCGACTCGCCCCGTAATCTCACCGTCGGGATGTGATTCCGTGCAAACCGTTACAATGGCGCGGTCGTTCAGGATAGCTGTAGCGAGTTCTTTGAAGCGCTCTGAGGGAAAAGTCTTGGTGAGGCTGCCATCGAAGGGACCGTCCTTTTCGTCGTAGACCTTGATAATCGCCGGCCCGGAAGCGTCGTGTGCCGAACGCCTCATACGCAATTCAATTTTCTGCACGCCCTGAAGATTGCGTGTAACGAGGTTCATAGTTATCTTCCGATTGGCGAAGTCGAAAGTGAATCCGGCTTTTCCGGTCGCGTTGGTAAGAACTGTCGGAATCTCGCGTTTTCCACTAAGACTCGCCGACCAGCTCACCACTGACATAAGCTCAGTATTAGCCATGGCCTCGGTATCCACCTGGCCGATTAGGCAGGGAGGACATGCGACAATCATGGCAAACGTAGTCAAAGCCAGCCATCTGGTTGTGAAGTGACGAGGCATATTGGTGCCGAGTGTATTTTACTCGACTGTCACAATTCCGTGCACGCCAAGAACTTAACTCTTGAAAAGTTGTGGTATACCGGGCCTCTCGCTGGTAAAGTTCTTCGGTGCTCTCCCATCTTCTCACGGTCCCTGTCTCCCAAGTGCAACGGAGGATCCTATGGCTTGCACTGATCGTTACAGTGTCGTTTGCCTTGTGGGGACAATCGTCATCGGACATAGCCGTTGCGGTTTGGACTCAGCACAACGACAACGCCAGGACGGGGAATTATTCGTCTGAAACCACACTGACACCTTCAACAGTTAGTCAGGCCCGATTCGGCAAACTGTTCACGTATGTCTTGGACGATCAGACGTACTCGCAGCCGTTGTATGTGCCCGCTTTGAAAATCGCGGCCGATGGCAAAATGCACAATGTCGTTTTCATGACAACCGTCAATAACACCGTCTATGCGTTTGATGCGGACTCGAACAAGTCAAACGGGGGCTTTCCGTTGTGGAAGCGCTCTCTTACCCCATCCGGAGCGCGGGCTCCGACGGCAGCGGATCTGAGTGGACTCGGTGCGTGCAACAGGCAATACCACGACTTCGCTGGAAACATGGGCATCGTGGGAACGCCTGTCATTGATACCCTGAGTAACACACTTTATGTGGTCGCCAGAACCGTCGAAACTAAGCGGTGGGTGCAGAGACTATATGCGTTGGATCTTTCAAGCGGTACCGACAGACACGAACCTGTCGCAATCGCTGCAGTGTATCACGGGGCCAGTTTTGACCCTGTGTTGAACAATCAACGGCCAGCCTTAGCTTTGGTTAATGGCATTGTATACATAGGTTGGTCGTCCCATTGCGATTTCGGCCCCTATCATGGCTGGATTATTGCGTACAAAGCATCAGATCTTTCTCAGGTTGCTGCGTGGAGTACAACGGCTTTCGCTGGCGGTAGTCAAGGCGGCATTTGGCAATCTGGCCAAGCCGCCGCTGCCGATCCGTCAGGCAACATCTATCTGTCGACCGGGAATGGTACTTGGGACGGGCGTCGCGACTTTGGCATGAGTAGCGTGAAGCTTTCGCTTGGGGCAAATAAGGAGATGAACGTGAAGGATTTCTTCACTCCTTCAAACTACCTTGAGCTCACGAGCATCGACTTCGATTTTGGATCGGCGGGAATTCTGCTGATCCCTGGGACGAAGCTTCTAGTCGGGGGCGACAAGCAAGGTAAGCTATTTGTAATGAGTTCAGAACATATGGGCGGCATGAATGAGGATGGTCCGGACGATATCGTGCAGGAATTCCAGATCAGGCCTGCAGTTCCCCCCGCCCCTCCGGGCGCGACGAAGCACAACCACGGTGCGCCAGTCTATTTCGACGACGGCTCTCATAAATATATCTATGTGTGGGGAGAGAATGACTTCTTGCGCGCGTTTGAATTTTATGGGGAAGGGCAAAAGCCACCATTCAATACAACGACAGCGGCAGCCAGCACGGTCCGGTCCCCACAGTTTTATCTGGGAATGCCTGGAGGGTTTCTCTCGATTTCCTCTAACCAACATGCAGACGGAATTGTTTGGGCGATGACTCCATACGCTTGCAATGCTAACCAGATTGTGGAGCCTGGCATTCTGTATGCTTTTGATGCGTCCCGGTTTGAAGGCCCGAATCCCACGAAGAATATGGTCGAGTTGTGGGATAGCAGACAAAAGCAAGATCGCGACGATGTGGGGTATTTTGCGAAGTTCACCAGCCCAACGATTGCGAATGGAAGAGTCTATGTCGCGAGTTGGGGCGATGTACCCGCGAACGGTGGTAAGTGTTCGGATTCTTCCGTGCCTGGGAACAAGGGTCAACTGGTGGTATACGGTATTCTTGATTCGGATTAAAACGCGACCCTAGTCGACTCAGGCAGCGGAGGCCCGTGCTTCGGGGTGCGCCGGTCTCGCGCCTAACCAACCCTACCGCGTTTCGCAGTCATCGCTTTTTGACTTACGCTCGACGACTCCAGCCCGAAATTGTAGATTTCAGAACAATACCGGAAACAGCTGATTGAAATCTTGAGACGCAGATTAACGTTAACGCGCACTCATCAGCACAGTGGGTGTAATCACACTACAATCACTTAACGCTGCGTTCGGATGGCCGAGCGAGCAGTGATGAAGCGAACCGGGCGGATTGAAGGAGTTTTGTGCGAGCGCACGATGAGCAACCTTGTAAGAGTCAGCAAAGAGAACGATGTCGCGGTCATTACCATCGACAACCCGCCGGTGAACGCCCTTAGCCCAGGCGTGCCGGAGGGGATCTGGGCGGCGATCGATGAAATGAACGACGACCCGGCCATCAAGGCGGCGGTTGTAATATGCGGCGGCCGCACTTTTGTCGCCGGCGCGGACATCAAGGAATTCGGCAAGATGACCTCGGGCGGACCGCGCAGAAGCCGGCTACCGCTGCTGCTTCACATTGAAGACAGCGGCAAGCCGGTGGTGATGGCGATTCACGGGACGGCGTTTGGGGGTGGACTGGAACTGGCCATGGCCGGCCACTATCGGATCGCATCGACGACGGCACAAGTGGGTCAGCCGGAGGTGAAGCTAGGCATTATTCCGGGCGCCGGTGGAACGCAACGTCTGCCGCGACTGGTGGGTGTCGCCAAGGCGGTGGAGATGTGCGCCGAGGGCAAGCCAGTTTCGGCACGCGAGGCGGCCTCTCTTGGACTGATCGACAAGTTGATTGAAGGGGACTTGTGTGCCGAGGCGCTGGCTTTCGCGCGCGAGATCGCCGGCAAGCCCGCGCCGAAAACGCGGGAGCGAACGGAGAAGCTGGGAACTGCTACGGGCAATGCAGCGATTTTTGTCGCAGCACGCGATGCGGCTGGAAAGAAACAACGAGGGGTGAAAGCTCCTCTGGCAGCGATCGATGCCGTGGAAGCAGCAACCAAACTGCCCTTCGAGGAAGGTTGCCAAGCCGAGGCGAAGCTCTTCACCGAATGCCTTTTCTCCGATCAGTCAAAGGCGCTCATTCATGTCTTCTTTGGCGAGCGCGAGGTGGCGAAGATTCCCGACGTGCCCAAAGAAACTCCGGTGATTCCGGTGAACCGCGTGGCGGTCGTAGGCTCCGGCATGATGGGCGGAGAGATCGCGATGGTGTTTGCCAACGCGGACATTCCGGTGTTGCTGAAGGATGTGGAGCAGGATGCGCTCGATTGCGGCATGGGAATAGTTCGCAAGAACTATGACAGTTCGGTGCAGCGCGGGCGTTTTACGCAGGCTTTCGTGGATGAACGTCTGAAGCTCATGACGCCGGTGCTCAACTACGATGCGTTTTCCGGCGTCGACATGGTGGTGGAGGCGGTTTTTGAAAGTGTGGCCCTGAAGAAAACCGTGTTTGCCGACCTGGACCGCGTCTGCCGGCGAGGCGCGATTTTGGCGAGCAACACGTCGACGCTCAATATCGATGAAATCGCCGGGGCCACTTCGCGGCCGGAGGCGGTGATCGGGACGCACTTCTTCAGTCCGGCCGACGTCATGCGCTTGCTTGAAGTTGTGCGCGGAAAGAAGTCGAGCAAAGAAGTGATTGCCACCTGCATGCAGCTGTCCAAGAAGCTGGGCAAGATCGGGGTGCTGGTAGGAAACTGCCGTGGCTTCGTTGGCAACCGTATGTTCGGCCCGTATCGCTGCGAAGCACAATTCCTGGTCGAAGAAGGCGCAGAGGTAGAGGCGGTGGATCAGGCGCTCGTTGAATTCGGTAACGCCATGGGTCCACTGACGACGGGCGACCTGGCGGGCCTCGACGTGGGCTGGCGCATTCGCAAGGAGTGCCGCCAGCTGGAAAAACCTGGAATCCGCCAGCCGTTTGCCGAAGATCGTCTTTGTGAAATGGGGCGCTACAGCCAGAAAACGGGGAGGGGATGGTACCGGTACGACGAGAACCGGCGCGAGAGCGCGGACCCCGAGGTCACCACTCTTATGCGGAAGTGGAGCGCGGAAGCAAGAATCCCACAGCGGCAGATCTCCGCCGTGGAGATCGTCGATCGCTGCATCTATGCGCTGGTGAATGAGGGGGCGCGGATCCTCGAAGAGGGATACGCGCAGCGGGCAGTCGACATCGACATCATCTATATCAACGGCTACGGATTTCCCGCCTATCGCGGTGGCCCGATGAGGCACGCCGACACTGTGGGATTGCAGAAGGTCTATGAACGCATTCGCGAATTCCACCAGGAGCACGGAGAACTTTGGGCGCCGGCTCCTTTGCTGCAGCGCCTGGCGGAAGCAGGCAAGACGTTTGCCGAGTTCGACCAGGAGCAGGTCTCTGCCGCGAAGGTCTGAACCACAAGAGTGCGCCACCTCCTCTTCCTTCGGATGCGATGGAATTCGATGTATCTGTTTGCCCTCCAGATGGACGTAAGCGGTGCGGGCGATGCGTGACGTCCAAACTATTCAGGGTTCCGACATTATGTGCCGATGGTCTTAAGGGGTTCAACGATAGCAGTGACTTTGTGCCCTCAGCCCCACGGCATCCCCTCGGGCATGACGGAATTGAGGCGATCGGTTCCTCGCTGATCTGCTGAAGTTAACTCTTATATGGGCAGATCACCGGGTTGGCTGTCGGTGCTGACCTTCTCAGCGATTAAGTAGGCAGTTTATTCTAACTCTTTCGGCGGCTTCGGTGCCTCACACCTCTGCTCGTAGCCGTGATCCACGAGCCATCGACCGCATCTATCTTCGAAAACACCACACTGCTCCTCGGTCGAAGGCCCCGCCAGGCTCCGCCACGTCCATCACGAATGTGATTCCAATGCAGGCAAGAGGCCGTATCTTGAGCTTCAATATTTAGGGTGTTCCAAATGAACCGATGACCCGCGCCAGCGACGACGCCAGCGCGGGCGTAACGCTGTTCAGTACTCGCTCGGCAGATGGATCACGTTGTTAGCGAAATACAGCGTGATTTCGTCCAGCGGGAAATCGGTATATCCGAGCTCCTTGGTGAACACGATGTTGCCATCGCCATCGTCGCATGTAAGCGTCGCGGTTCGGTCGGGACGTGCGACGAGTTTCCAGACTTGAAATTCCTCGGCGGCAACAGCTTTGTCGTACGGCTGAATGATCGCGATTTCGTCTAGAAGCCAATACGCTCCGCCGTACTCGGCAACGTGCTTCGCGCCGTCGGTGTAAAGAACATTGCGGTTGATCGAATGGCGATACCAGTTGTCGCTGCCGGTGAACTGTGCCAGATCGGATTTGCTTAGAGTCTTCGTCGTCATAATGTGCCTCTCTTCTTTGAAGTGACCCCCGCGGCGGGGGCGAGAGAGGCGACAGGAACAGCCGCACTGAAGGCGCGTTGTCATAGGTGACCGTGGAATAAACGAGGGGCAGCCCGTAGGGAATCATCGTTTATGCCGCGAAAGTGCCTTGACATTAGCCAGCGGCTGTTAGGTTGACTCCGAACCCGTTCGTTAGTAGGGTCACGGAAAGAGACACATTTAGACGAAGACGGCACAGAGACTCTGTGCTGTTAACGGCGACACCGAACCGGTCTGCCATTTCGAGACGACAGCTCAGGCTGACAGCCAAAAGTCCATTTGCTTTGGTGACATGCGCTGGGGTGCATATCGGCGGAGGAAGGAGCGACCAAACTCGTTCGCCAATCGCGAATCATCATCGGATCTCATAATCAAGCAGGTTTCGAAAGACAACGATGGATCCGACAGCGGCCTTATAACCACACCTTCGACGCTGAGGCCCACTGAGGCAGGTTTGGTCACGATTGCCACTCCAACGTGCTGAGATACCAGAACAATTGCTTCTTGGGCGGTAAGGATATCGTGCGAGTGCTTCGGAGCGACGCCCTGACGTTGTGCCGCGTCCATGATTGCAGCACGAACGACGGGATGAGATCGCCGAGCAAACAGAATCCATTCGTCTTTTGCTAAATCTTGGAACGCAATGTCTTCCTTTTGAGCCGCTGCGTGGTTCTGCGGGAGAGCCGCATAGAGGGGCGTCTGAGCGAATGCCGCAGCCGTAATCCGCGAGCTTTCCGGCGGTGCAGTCACCAACGCCATATTCAAGTCGCCTGCCATAACGCGCCGGACCAACTCGCTGGAGAACTCGCTAATGAGTTGAATGCGTAGTTTAGGGTACATGGGCAAACGGATTGCGAGAATCGCCGAAATCCAGCCCAGGTCGGCGTCAGGTGAGTGCCCAATGGTCAAAATGCAGTCGCTCCCCTCGCGCGCTGCCTGAACGGCCCGGTCTAAGTGCCAGAGTGCCAGGCGAGCCTCTTCGACGAAGATGCGTCCCACTTCGGTTAGTTCTACATTCTTCTTGTTCGTGCGAATGAATAAGTGAAATCTGTGCAGTGCTTCGATCTCATTTATCTGTTTGCTGAATCCAGATTGAGTGATGTGCAATCTGTCGGCGGCCCGAGTGAAGTTCAACTCTTCTGCCAAGACGATGGCTGCGTGGAGGTGACGAACTTCAACCCTGGGGAACACTGCTCCAAGCTCCTTCCCTAACCGGCAGAGATTGGTCAACACCCTACATCTAGTCAAGGAACCGGAAGCGAGGAAAAGTATCAAGAAAGATTTATTTTTGCCGCCGGGCGGAACGGGCCGCCGGACAAGGAGATTGCTTGACACTCGCGAGTTCGGCATGTCACGATTTATGCCTCTGGCCATCTAAATTTGTGAGTCGGGTTGAGGCCCTCTCAGATGTCCAGCCGCGAGTTGAGCCCAGAATGGGTTCTTTCGAGTTTTATCCCCCCTATCGCGGCTCCCCAGCACGAGATAAGCGAATTGATCGTTGTCGCGCGGCGTTTATGGCCAAGCGTCCAGGGGCACGCGTATAGAGAGCAGCCGGGGAAAAGCTCTGACGAAGCGCTGGCTTTTGCTTCTGAGGTCTGGGAGGGAGTGTTGCGTTCGGTCGCGAAGACGATTCAGCGGTCCAACGGGAAAAACTGGCGAATAAAGAACATGGAGGCTTATCTCTTCGGTGCTTTCCATCATCGGTTCAATCGCGCTCTAAAAAAGGAGCGCAGAAGACTACAGACGATACAGCACCTTGCTTCGAGTCTTGATCTAGAGCGCTTGCGGCAGGCCCACGATTCAAAGGCGGTACGCGATCTGGAGCAATCGATCCAACTCAAAGAGGCCGTTCGGAACATGGATGAGTGGACCCGCAAGGTTTGGGCTGCTCGACAGTATGGATATTCGTGGAAGGAAATCGCAACGCAACTCGGCCTGACCGAACCCCAGGTCAAACTTCGATTTCGTTATGCAATCGGTAAGCTCCGTGCTCGACTGGGTGGCGCTAGGTGATTGTTGTGTCGCACTAGGGTGGTTTGCATTGATTGGTCGCGTTAAACTTGGTTTCTCTTTTGTGAGACGGCTTCGACTGGAAGCAGGTAAGTTCTGAAGGCACAAGAAGAATTCAACGGCGAAGAGAAGCGGATATTGGATCTACTGGGGAGGGGTCTATCCCGAGATTTTCCCAACCCGCAACGTGTCGGTTGCCCCGACTCTGCGGTACTCCGAGGCATAGCCCTTCACAAGGTGCCACTATCAGAAGCAGATCGTTGGCTCAATCACTTCAGCTCCTGCAGCCCGTGCTTTCAAGAGTTCACACAATTTCGTAAGCAGGCAGCGGATCGGCGGCGTACTCAGGTTTGGCTAGCGGCGGCAGCGGTTTTCATTTTTTCGGTAGCGGGATGGTTTTGGGTGCGACATCGGCCGCAGGTGCAAACGGCCGCGGTTGTAGTTCTCGATTTGCGTGGCCGTGCGACAGTTCGTGGAGAAAACTTACCGGAGACCAGTCAGCCACCATTAGGTGTTCCCCGTAACGCAAAGACTCTGAACTTGGAGTTGCCAATCGGAAGCAACGAGGGGGCGTATGATGTTGCGGTACTCAATCCGAGTGGTGCTGAACTTTTCCGCACGAGCGCCACAGCTAAACTCGAAAATCACATTGTCGTCCTGAGGGCTGACGTCGATCTCGCCGGCGTCTCTCCGGGTTCGTATTTTCTCGGAGTCCGACAGCCAGGAGTTGAATGGACGCGGTTTCCTATCCGGTTGCTCTGAACGCAATCCTGATGAAAAAGAAACAAAAGGCAGCTAAGAAGAATCGTCCCACAATAAGGGCGAAGATTCAAAACGACCGGCTCAAGAGTTGGAATGAAATCGCCAGCTTCCTCGGTCAATCGGTTGCGGTGGCGCAAAGATGGGGAAGATCAGGCATGCCCGTGACTCGGGAAGGCAGGTTCACGTATGCCTCTCGGGAGAAATTGAGCGGATACCTCGGCCGCGAAGCTGGTCTCGGCGTGCCTGTTCACATCGCGACAGAAAACATGGATCTGTCTGCTGATCTGAAGCGTGCTCTCGCGCACGCGCGAGCTGCCAAGCAGGGCGGGAAGCGAAACGTGAAACGATGAAGGCTAGCGCTATTTTTTGAGGGTGTACGTCTTGTCAAACTCTCGCATGATATTCGGGTTGTAGAAATCCTTCCGAGAGCTTTTGGGGTTCCCCGGATCAAGATAGCGAGTTCGCATGTATTGCGGATTCGTGGCCAATTGTTTTCTCAGCGTGTGATACTTGGTGTTCTCTTTGAAGTCGATGTACCGATTTTTCAGTTTCTGCTTTAAGGCTGCGTAATCCCATGGATATTGTTTGCGGATATCCTCTTCGGAAACCATGACTGGCAAGGCGTTAGGGTCATTCGTCACAATCACCGCGGCTGCCGCCGCTGTTGAAGTCCTCTTGAAGGAAATGTTCACATCAAGAGAGACATGGTAATCGGGCACTGTGTTGTCATGTGCCTTGTTCATTAGGCCCGCGAGGTAGTTGACGACATTCTGTTCATCGTTGGAGACAGTCACGCCAGTAGCTGCGGTGCCAGACGGCAAAAAACCGATTGGCATGAGATACAAGCTGAATGACGAAAGATCAAGATCTAGCCAAAGTTTCCCTAGCTCGATGAAGTTACGGAGCGAAGCAGTGCCAATTTCAAGGACCTGTTTTGCGAGAAGTGGACTGGCATTAATGAAGTGAACCGCGTTATCGCGAATCTCGGTGAGAGCTTCGAGATTCACCTTGACCGCCGCTGGTACCGGCGTACCGGCTTTTTCGATGGCGACGATGCAAGCTTCGATGCCAATCGTCATTACGTTGCCGGTGCGGTTGCGCTTGAATCTAGCCCTCTTCGGGTTCTGTACCGCGGGCGAAAGCTTTACATACAAACAGCGCGGATCATTTTTATTTAGGCTTAACAGTTTGGACTTCAGCATCAGTTCCCATGCATTCAACGCAAGGATAGAAAAAGTCTCCTCACGATAGGCGAACGCGGGCTTATTGTAGATTTCGATTGAAGAAATGAGAGCGGCTTCCGCAGTTTGCAGGAGTCGCGCAGATCGGCTGAGTCGTGCCATGGTTTTCGAAAATCCTAGCTCTGGCGGAAAAAACGACAAAGTTGTCTAGGTCTTTCGCATTATAATAGTGCTTAGTCTGTGAGCCGCTCTTCGTCCCCGGAGGTTCTGGCATGTACGTTCTCGTTCCCTGGAAGCCAGTCGTTCTCGTGTGGGGATTGCTGAGCGCGATGATATTCTTTGGTTTCGTTGCATCGTCGGTACTTGAAGGAAAGGACCCCTTCGCGCCCGGTGCGACCATCACACAGCCCTCATCAGTGAAAACGGGTGCTGCACAATCTGGGCAACAACCTAAGCACTCCCAAAAACCGGCTCGGACTCCGGGTCAGTGAAAGAGCTCGGAGAATGTTTTTCCCTGCTGATTTGTTTGTTTAGCCTTCGGTCACGTCCTCGCGCGGTTTGCTTTGCCCAATATTTTCTCCAGCTTTTGCTTCAGCATGACCTCTGCGGGAGAGCGTCCTTGACGTCCGAGCCATGAAACAAAGTCCTTCATTTTGACTTCGTGCTTTACGGGCGGCTGTTGGACAAGAACAGTTACCGTTGCGAACCCCTGACCGATCTCTCCTACCCAGTTGTCCTGCTGCAAGGAGGCGAGGGCCGTGGCTATCGCTTCATAGAGAGTGCCCGCGGTAACCTCTATGGAGTGCTCAACGTCCCGAAGATCCCTGACCGACACCGTGCACGTTCGAAGAACCACGTGCAAGAGCGTAACAGATTCGCCGTTTGTTCGCCAGTGCGAGCAGGCGCGATCCTACAAAGCCCGTTCTGAACAGGCAGCTTCATAGGTGTTCCAGAGTGTACCAAATTTCAATTGACATCTACCGGAATGCTATTCTATATTGAGACTGGAACACTCTGGAACACTTCAACGGAGGAGATTATGGCCGAATACACCGCTTCAAAATCGCTCCCGCCGGGTCGAAAGGTATGGGTCGTGAGCTTCCGCCACCCAGCCAGAAAAGACCCCAAGGGCAAGTACGGTCTGAAGGTAAGAAGAAGTCTTGGAACCGAAGACGAAGCCGAAGCCAGTAGATTGGTTGCGCAACTGGACCAGTTGCTAAGCGATACCAATCTTCACAGCCCCACAAAACGGCGGGAGGCTGAACGCCGCTTCGATCCAATAATCGTCGTGCCCGCGTTCTATGATCCCATGGAAGCCGCAGCGGCCGATGACCCGCTGGCGATTCGGGAGGCGAAGGTTCCAATGAAGCAGGGTGTTCCGAAGGTTATGCTGACCGGGGCGACTGGTTCCGGAAAGACATCCCTCCTCCGACACCTTATCGGATCGGACCCCAAAACTGACCGCTTTCCTTCGACGTCCACGGCCCGTACAACTACTTCGGAGATCGAAGTGATAACGGCCCAAGATGATTTGACCTTCAAGGCAGTTGTGACTTTCCACTCCCAGTGGGAAACGACGACGAGTGTTTCCGAGTGCGTCGCAAACGCTTGTCTCGCTACCCTCTACGAGCTTCCAGATGACAAGATTGCCGACAGGCTACTTCATCACAGCGATCAAGTATTCCGCCTGAACTATGTCTTAGGTTCGTTCATTGACGTAGACAATACCGATGATGAGTGGGCGTATGAAGGCGAGAACGACAGTGACCGGGTTGAAGAGCAGGCTGCCGAAGCGCCAGTCCCTCCGGAGCAGCAGGCAACGTTGAAGGCTATTCTCGATGGATTTCTGATCAGAATCCACAGGCTGGCCGGAATCGCAAAAGCAAAGACCGAAGCGGATCTAGGAATCAAATTCGCTAGCCTCACTCCCACAGACATCGACATCGCGGAAGAGTACTTTTCGGACATCGTCGAGGACCAGCCAGAATTCGATGATCTGGTGGATGACATCCTGAATCAAGTTCTGCTCCGATTCGAACAATTGCCGCCGGGGGACAGATCAAACAAGACAAATGGCTGGCCGGAAAGTTGGACGTGTGAATGTGATGGGAAGGACCGAGAAGAGTTCATGCGACGAGTGCGCTGGTTTTCGAGTAATTATGCTCCTGCCTTTGGACGATTGGTCACGCCACTAGTTCAAGGCATCCGTGTTCGCGGGCCATTCTCGCCTCACTTTACAGCCGAGAACACCGATCTCGTTTTGATAGACGGCCAAGGCTTCGGTCACACGCCAGAGTCGACTGCGAGTGTCAGCACCCAGGTCACGAAACGGTACGCGGAAGTAGACGCCATATTGCTCGTAGATAACGCAATGCAGTCGATGCTTGGCGGGTCGGTCTCCATCCTACGGTCCGTTCTCGCAAGCGGCTATCAGCGTAAGCTGGCCATTGCCTTCACGCATGCGGACCAAGTATCGGGGCCGAACCTTCCAGATTTCGCCTCCCGTCGGGCGCATGTTCTGCATGCAGCTTCCGGTGCTCTTGGCGCACTGCGAGAGGCTTTAGGGCCTACTTTGGTCGACGAGTTCGATCGTGATCTCGACCGCCGTTCGTTCATGCTTGGATGGTTGGACAAACGCATCACCACCAAATCGAAGGGTGCAGCTCGTGAAATGGAGAGCTTACTGGCCTTCTGTCGCGATTCTTTGCTTCCAGAGGTTCCCACAGAAGCTGTCGCCGCTTACGAACCGACGGGTTTGCTCTTTGCAGCGCAGTCAGCCGATGGTCAATTTCAGGAACTGTGGAAGGCCAGGCTGGGCTTTATCACCCTTGCCACGGTCCAGAAGAAACATTGGGCCACCGTCAAGGCTCTGAACAAGCGTGTTGCTCTCTCGATCAACAACATGGAATATAGCGATCTTCGCCCCGTTGCCGAACTACTCGCCCGCCTGAGCGAGTCAATAAGCAGATTCTTGGAAAAACCCACCGCTTGGCATGGCCCGTCCGATCCCGAACAGCGGCAAGCCTTTCTTGACAGAGTGCGCCGTGGCGTCTTCGCTGCCCTGTACAGTTTCATCGCGGATCGATTGCTATCTGATCCTCTGCCGGAATGGGTTAGAGGGTTCGAACTCGCCGGTTCCGGCTCAACATCCGTCCGTGCGCAACTGATTCGAGAAATCGTGGTTGGAGCGGCACCAGTTCCAACTGAAACCATGGGCCGAGAAGTCGCGACTTTTCTCACCCAGCTCAGGACAATGGTGTTTGCTGCGATACGGGAATCCGGTGGACTGCTCATATCCGACGAAACCCAGGCCGTGAATGCCGACTAAGCAGCTCACGACCGTCGAGAAGGACGAGAAGCCAGAAAGCCAGGGTGAGGCGACTATGAACGAAGCTGAAACCGTTGCAGTCTATATTCAAAGTCATCCGAAGTTCGTGATCGTCGACTCAATGGAGCGGTATCACCATATGGGCGCGACGCTAGCTGATGCTGTGCTTCAGCGCGGCATTGATTACAAATCTGTGGTGGAGCCGCGAATAAAACGCCTCTTGGCCGCGTATTCCGAGGCGACTACGACGAGCGCCTTTGCGCGTGTTGTGGCCGAACTGGGGGCCGCGCAGGTGTTGGATTGGAGCGAAGGGCAGAAGCCACAGACGATGACTGCACTGATAAAGCTGCTTTTGGAAAACGGCGTTGAGACCGAGGACGAGCTTAAGGCTTGGCTCGAACGCCCGGACAACATAAGGCTGATACAGCGGATCAAAGGAATCAAGGACAAGACCGCTGACTATCTGCAGATTCTGGTTGGCATTCAAACCCTAGCCGTGGACATGCATCTTTTTGGCTTTCTGGCGGAAGCCGGCGTGCCAACGAGTAACTATGCCGAGGCCCATAAGATTCTGCGCGAAACCGCCGCCCTTATTGGTGTTGAGCCGGCGAAGCTGGATCACAGCATTTGGCGTTACCGGTCAGAACGTCCGGCGAAACGCCGAAGCGCGAAGCTTTGCCAGCGTAGCAAGTTCAGCCCGGCTCAATCTAAAAACTGAGAGCACATTCTCGCGCTAGCTCGTCTGGACCCCGTGGTCAATGGGTACCACCTTAACGTACGTGCACTTGAAACCAAGATGACCGGGCATAGAGACTTCAACGGGGGCTGAATAGAATATCGACAGCCTCCATGGTCGAGCGGGTTGCTCACGAGCATCGATTCGGATTCGTATTAAATCCGCCCTGCGCTCGCTTCTGGCGGTCTTCTGGACTTTGCCGATGGCAAGGGCAACCCTCGTTTCGACACTTCCAGTCGGGGTCGACTATCGGACCAAGATGCCCTCCCTTGCGTCTTTGCGCCTTCTCGGGATGAGCGTCATCCCGTGCCTTTTGCCTTGTCCACAGTTCCTTCGCTAAGGCCGCTGCGATTATGGGAGTCGGATATTTGGGCGGATGATAGGAGCAAACGGCGGGTATGCTTATTAATCCGCTGGGATAGACCACAAGGGTAACTCCATCTGCATCCGCAAAAAGAACTCCACGGCTTTCAGGGCTAATACTTTCCTTCCAATCCATCACCGCGCTTCCGCCCCGCTTCCTTACCTCGTTTTCAAACTCTTTAATTCTGTCGGTTTGTAAACTGGTCATTTCTTAAATATCCTTCCCAGGAGAGATCTAAAGATACCAATTGAAATAGAGAAAATCCCGGAGAAGTCTCAAGCTACAGGCCAGTGAGTCTCCGGCAACTGTAGTAAGTCAGGCAGAGGCATACTGCGATCACAGAGCTTTCGCCACGTCGATTGCGGTTCCGAGTTGGGTATCTCTTCCTTTCTTCAATGCTTCCCGCGAGAGTTCAATAGAAAACTTCGGTGCAATGCCATTATTCTCTAGCATCCGTCCTTGCCACGTCAGGTAGGCGGCAACCGGGAGGCCAAGAATGTATCCGTGACCAACCTTGTATGCGCTGCCGCTCAGGAGACGGCCAGGCGTCTTCGTTCCCACGATAGTTGCCAGATTATTTTCCTCAGCGAAGGCTGAGACCATCTCACCGGCACTAGCGGTGTGCTCGTTTACTAATAGCACGACTCGACCGTGGAATCGTCGCTGGCCAAGTCCTTCGGTGACCACGAGGATAGATTTTTCAACAAGGGCATATCGAGCCGCCAACCATATGAGAGACGCCTTGTGGGACGGAATCCGTCCGAATCGGGTCAGTTCCTCACGACGATAACCGTGCTCGCGACGTTTCCGAGTGAGACTGTAGCCAACCTCAAGTTTTCTGGGCGTTAAGTAGCTCATCAGGCGTAGCGCGCCGATTCCTCCGCCGGTATTTCCTCGAAGGTCCACGATGAGGCGGTTACAACCGTCCAGAGACCCAATAGCACGATCAATATCTTTCGCAACGTCAATCCCAATCACGCCAGGGAACATGGCGACTTTGAGCAGGCCAATTTCATCGCTCAACCTTTCAGCGTGGACGGCTTCGGGCGCCGTGACTGGATGCGTCTTTGACTTGGGCATCGGCAATTGGACTTTAACCGTCTGCTGTCCTCCCTGGAGCTTCTCGATGAGTAGGCTGGCCGATTCTCCGACCGAAAACGTCAGATCATCGGGCGGTCGAATGTCCCGCTCATCATTGCCGAGCAACAAATCTCCAGGCCGTATGCCGGCAGAATAGGCCGGACCTCCTTGGTGCACATCCTGAAACATCCAGCGTTCACTCCCATTCACAGCGATGCGCTGCATGGTTGCATTGATGGCGTGCCGAGCCGGGATGTTGCGCATTCCGGTATGTCGGAAACCCGTGTGGCTAGTTTTAAGCTCAGCCACGAAGCGCTGAACTTCCTTCTCGAATGTCTCCGGTTCCGCGGACGCGAGAATTTGGTCCCGACGGTTCCTTACCAGCGCGTGCCAATCCACTCCGTTCATCGAGGGATCGAAGTGCTTGGTTTCCACCAAGCGGCAGACTTTGTCGAAAATCTTCGTGCGCTCTTCGAGAGTCAGGTTCATTGCTGTTTAATCCCAACTGGCGTGGAAGCCTCTCCAACAGCGATGAACGCTGCCCAATAGAACGGACTCACCTGCTCGCCATACTTCGCCAACAAGTCTAGCTTCGCTCCTCGGAGCGCAGAACCGGTGTCCTCACCTTGGCCCAGTCGCTGGTAGAAGCGATCCATCAGCGCACTCGCGAACGTGTCGTCTGCGCTCCACAAGCTGGCGACAACCGACTTCGAGCCAGCTACCAAGAACGCCTCGACCAGATTGCTTACACCTTCTTGACCCTGTAGTTTACCCACGCCCGTATCGCAAGCGGATAGCGTAGCCAGTTCGGCATTCAGTCGCAATCTGATAATCTCCCGTACTTGAAGCAGTCCATCATCACCTGATTTTGGGTCTGTCCCCAACACCAGTGCTGAACGCTCGGGATACTGGGTGTCTGCGAACCCGTGAACGGCCAGGTGCAAAACGCGAAACTGGTCGAGCGGTTCCTTCTTGAATGCAGTTTCTGTGGCTTCCTTACCCAGCAAGATTACCGCCTCCGGTCCGACAATTTTACCGATTTCCTCTACCTCTTCCCGAGTTTGAGGAAGATCTTGAAGCCGCATCCCGGACAAGTCCGCCATGCTACGAAGAACCCGTCCGCGGACGGTCTCTGGAGCCGGAATTTTCCTGCCAGCTCCGCCTTGATTCTCATAAGCAACATCACCTACACCGAGAAACGGGCGCGCCGCGCTTTCGTTCTTCCTCCCTCTACGTAAGACATCGAGGATAGTTCCGGAAGGCACGTAGCTTATGACGCGAGACTTCAACAGATACTCGCCTTGGTCGTCGCGTAGTGCTTCAAATGGAAGCAGGTTTAACGTCCCGTCCGGCGCAACGATGAGTCTCGCTGCTGTCCTCGCTTCTGGGATCGGCTCCAAGAGCACTCGGAACAGACGTTTCGAGGTTTCTACCCCTGCGCCCTTTGCGCGTACCTCATCGACAAATTGCTCCGTTAGTTTTTCGACTTCCTTGCGCCCGGTCGGTAACGCTTCAACGTGTGCGCCCCGGCGCGTTATCGAAATACAGTAGGAAATGGGATCATCCAGCACGTACTCCAGGAGCAATTCATCTGGATGCAGGTCGCTTTCCACATTCGTCAACGCGGCTGGCTGCACCGGAAGTCGTCGGGTGGGAACGTCTTCTCTTGTCCACGCCAGACCTAGCCGTCGTTCGTATTCAACGAGGTTGTCCAGCAATTGTTCTCGTTCAGGTGCGCCGTTGGTCTGCATGAGTCGCGCCTGGAGACCTGCAACATCGCCTTCGAGTGCGGCTGTCTGATCTGATTGCGTTGCGGGCTGCGCCTTTCTATCTTTTAGAGCCCATGCGAGAGTTCGGCCTCGAACGCGTTCGAGAACTGCGAACGCTGTGGGTGCGTCACCATTCTTGGTGACAAGTTCAAAGTGTCGAAGGTAGGTCTCGCTCATCGCTGCGGCAACGGAACTGTTCCAATATGGCTCATCGACGCTGATGAGCATTCCCTCAATCACATCTTCCGCCTGTTCGTAGAGAGCGTTCGCTTCGGCAAAGTGTCCACGACGCGCCTTCAAATCAGCGAGCATCGTGAGGTTGCGAGGCACATAATAACGATCACCAACCCGCTGGCTCGCGGCCAGACCCTGAGTCGCGCGTACATCCGCTGTGGCAAGATCTCCGGCATCACGATAGATTTGTGCCAGTTCGAACATGGCGTCGGCTTCCATCCGGTAGAACTGAGCTTGAGTCGCGAATTGGCCGGCATCTTCCAAATACTTCACCGCTTGCTGTCGGTCACCTTTCTGTGCCGCCAACTTTCCGAGAAGAATCAGCAATTGCGCCTCATGTCCCCGCTTCTCTTGTGATCGCGCTTTTGTGAGCGCATTCTCAAGTACCATCTTCGCCTCGTCGGTTCTGCCGAGCGAGACCAGGGCTTGAGCTTTTCCTTCATAACCCATGAACGGAAGTCCACAGTCAGGATCAGCCTCTGCTAGCTTGATGGCCCTTTCGAAGAATTTCAGCGCTTCCGCGTGGCGATTGACTTCTTCGAAGCCTCTGCCCAGCAATTCAAGAAAGCGTACTTGGCCACCGGTGTCGCCGTTCGCCATGGTGGAAAGGAGCGCACCACCCAGAAGTCTGGCCGCCCGTCCGGGATTCCCCTCCAGGAAACCGATCAGACCCAATTCGCCAGATGCTCTGGTCACCCATTGATCCTCGCCCAAACTCTTTGCGATGTCCTGCGCTTCTAGCCAGTCGCGCTTTGAAGCTCGGTAGTCGATCTCGATGTCCGTGTAGCCCTTCGCGATCAGGCACCAAAGTCGCAGTTTCTTGTCAGCCTGCACAATGGGATTCTGGAGTTGCTCGTTCAAGAAACGTGAAAGATCGACAAACGACATTGTTTCCGCTTCTGATCGAAGCCGACCGACCTTGGCGTGAAGTTCATTCCGCGCATCGCCACGCTCCGAGAACAGTTTCTCGGCTCTGGCATAGAGCGGCGCTGCTGCGGGCCCATTATTTAGAAAATAGAAACGATCCGCGGCTTTGAGCAATACCTGAGGGTCTGCCGACTGTTGCACATCAGCGGAGGTGAGGCGAATCCTAGTTGCCTCTCGACGGTATGCGGTGACGACGTAGTACGAGGCAGTAGTGAGGACTACCACCACGGCGGTAGCAAGGCCTGCTCGTATTGAGACACGTCTCCCCATACGGAAACGACACGAAGGTGGAATCTACGATGTGGTCGCGACGAGGCGGCGCAAGACGATGGCGATTGCGGACTAAAACCCGGAACTCTCCAAATAGTTTCTCAGTTTGCGAATAAAAGATAAAGTGGGAGGATCCCGAAACCGCTTGTCCATCGAGCGTTTTGACCGAGGTAAGGCCGGATAGTTGCGAGGGCAGGCGATATTCCCTTAATGCGGTCATCGAAACTGTAGAACCGGGTGGTTCGAAAAAGAGAAGTCGCATTGGGAGGAAATTTGCAGACGGATAGCCCCGAGTCGGCGGTATCGTCCTGACGTGGAAGCCTTAATCGTTCGAGGGAAGAAACATTGATCCCTTCACGTTGACCTCAAAGGGAGGGACGTTCACGTACTTCCTATGGCGGCGGCCAGAAAAGTCTACGTTGAGAATATTTCGGTTCAACTCCAACGTGAGATAGTCAATGTGCTGAACGGCTGCGGAGAGTTTCAGATCAGCCACAGCAGAGATCCAGGCGATTTCAACAAACTTGATAGGATTAGTTCCGAAGTCGGTATGAAGGTCGATAAAGCTTGAACGCTGGATTTTTACGATAGAGTTCAATCCCTGCACCAAGCTCTCAGACATTGCTTCATTAGCAAGCCCAATCATGTCGTTTGTATCCGATTTAAACGCCATGGGGTTCTCATTCAGCAGGAGCCTGCGAACCCGTTTTTCAGCGAACTCATCGGCACTGGTGCCCGAGGTCCCCACTTCCATATCGTCGCTAAACTCAGTACGAATTGGGTCGAACCGAACTTTCCAAAGAGCCTTTCCGCCGGAAACAACTCTATTCAGAGACCTCAGCTTAGCCACTGCTACGTCGAATCCGTAGGCCACGACCAGAACGTCCTTGTGTCCCCTGAAACGCGAGAAAATCGAATCGATTTCACTAGTATCCGCAGCCACCGTAAGCTCGATCTCCTCCGACCAAGTGCTTTCCTGAATAACTGGGAATGCCCTGATGGAAAGCTCTTTTGAGAGAAGAAGCGCGCGAGGAGAGAAGTTGCAACTTGCTTTCGTTGGGGGCTTTGGAGACGCTACCGCAACTGATCCAACGGCACTACTCAGCTTGACGCCTGTCGCGGATTCCCTCGAAAAATCCGGTTTCTTTCCAAGCGGCGGAGGCTGAATGGGCTCTCCGTGGAGAACGCGAAGCAACTTCTCGTACTCAGGCTCACTAAAGGGCTCACCACTCAAATCCACGCCCATCTTGCTCCCCAGGTATGTCGGCAGAGACGAATCCCACGTTCCGCGTCGGAGCACCGGAATGAATTTGTTCGTCAAAATGTTCTTAGCCAACTCGGCAGTAATGACCATTGATTCGTATCCGACTCCACGTTCCCGCCTGTTTGCGCGCTCCGCATAGGTAGGTGTGCAGACCACGATTACGAAATCGCTATCCGCGACTCCTCGTTCCATAAAATGAAGTCTGTCGTCACCTGGATTCAGATACCATTGGTCGAAGACAACCTCGACGCCGTTCTCTCTCTGAAGCCGTTCAGCGAGATTATTGACCCACTTTTGATGCTCCTGACCGTCCCATGAGTATGAGAGAAGTGCGCGAGGCGCGCCGATGACAGACTTCGAGACTCTCGCGGGATTCGGGGCAGGCGGTGCTTGATCGGAGTGTTTCTCCCCGTCACTAGAAATAGTGAACCAATCAGCAACTTGCTGGTCGTTGTGAATCAGCAGGCCTTGCCTCTCCAGCCAGTTCCACACCTCCATCATCCGCTTCGTCACCTCTGGCTGACGGGTTCCATATTCCGGCTCTTTGGGCAATGGCCCAAGGCCGATGTTCCGGTTTTCAAGCATGGCACGGAAATACCCACGATTCAGCCCGGCATGTTGGTAGACCGTGTTCAACCCTTTATAGCTTTTCAGGTGCGTGAGTAGAACTCCGCCGAGCGCTGGCAAATCCTGCTGCAGCAATTCATCGGCAGTCGAAAAAAATGATTTCAAGGGTCGAAACGCCATAGGGCGTGATAGCGTCCTTTACTACACGGTAGTATAGAGCACGAGAACAGACCCTTCATGCCGCGCTGGCGCGACGATTGAATTGCGAAAGATTAGCCTCGATAAACGCCATTGCTGACGATTCGCGAGCTACTCCATTCGTGGACACGCCGCGTGGCCATATACGGTAAATTCCTGCTGATCGAGGGCAGACTTCAAAACCAGGAAAATGTAGTCTCGGTGAAAGCGGAGGTCGTTCGTTCACTGGAGATCAACGAACTGGATGTTCGATCCCACGACTTCCACTGACCGCCCCCAGACTTACGGTGAGTACGAGTTGGAGAAATGCGCCTTATGATCTCATCATTACATGTGATATGTGTGCCTACGATCGGATCATACCGGTTCGCCGTCATAGTAAGGCATTCCTTCACCGAGAACCAAGATTTTCAACCGCTCCGGACGGATTGTTCTAGAATGCTCCGTACCCTCATCGCCACAATGCCAAACCCTGAAGAAGTGCTCTCGCGAAGAGATCAAGGCGACGATATGCAACGCCGACTGCGCTATCAAGCAGCATACGGGGCTCTTCTCTGTTTGAATTTACTTGATGAGCAGGATTACGTTCAGATCTTTTGCGAACAACACGAAGATTTCTTAATAAAGAAAACTACGGGAAAGTACTGTGGTGTGCAGGTAAAGACGAGGGAGACTCACATTGGACCTTTTCGCTCGAATGATGCGCCTATCGTTACTGCTTTGACGCGCTTTGTCCAACTCGACAAGGAATTCCCTGGCTGCTTTGAATCATTCGTTGTTGCAGCAAACTGCGATTTTCTCGACACCAACGAAGCAGAAACGAACCTGCCTCACGTTCTTCGCCTATTGCGGGCACACCCCAATGTGAAATTCTCAGCAGAGATGGAAGTAGTAATTGACAATCTCAAGAACAGTTTGAGCTGCACCAAAAAGCGTATCCGTGAAGTGATCGCCAAGATCGAGTTAGACGGAGCGATCCCTAAATTTGAAGACATCACGATGAACGTCGCCTATAAGATTGGTCAATCGGAGTCGTTTAAGAATCGCACCCTTCCTGACTTATTTGCATGTGCGGTGTCATTGATCGACCACATTCTTGAACGGGCCGCCCTCACATGTGATCTGCCTGCGCGAACACATTTTGTCTTTGCAGACAGTCCAATACAAGAGCGTATTCGGAGCATTGTTGAACATAAGAAGCTGACTAAAGCAACCATAGAGCAAGTATTAGGGGAGTCCTTGACAGCTTCCCCGGCACTCAAAACGAGTGAGGCTCGCAGCGCCGCAGACCTGCCAACGGGACACCACCTGCTTGAGAAGAAGATGGCACTTGGTGGGATCTCCTTCCCTAGCATCGAGAGCGCAAAGGATCATCAGGCCTCAGCAGAATTTCTTCTTCAGACTTGGATTCACAAACTTGGTACAGCCGCCGCCACCGAACGAATGAGACACCTCGATGTCCTCGTCCGCACGCGGTGCGCGGAAGCCCATGACGAGGCTTACTCTCAAACGAGCGCTTTCGGGCCCCAGATGCTCGCAAGCGTACGCTCTAAGCTTCACGCCCTCTCGACACAGAAGGATGAGATTTTCGGGGTTACCTATGAGCATCTCCTAGGCTTCGCAAGCATTGCTACCCAAGAGTGCCGTACGTGGTGGAGCGACCGCATCAACCTTGAGGAGGGTATCTAGTGTCGCTCTTCTCGGTGACGACCGCAGTCGAGGACAACGATCTCTTTCATATGAGCAGGCTCTTGCTGCTCATCAATGCATTTGCTAGTGCTTCCCGAGAGGGATCAATTGAGGGCCTTACAAAGCTGGCTAAACTGGACTTTCTCCTACGATATCCTTCGAATCTCGAGCGCGCCCTAACGGCAAGGGGGGCAAAACCTGAGGAAGCGCGTGTAATGGATTATGAAAGGAGCAACGTGGAGGCCAGAATGATCCGGTATAGGTACGGACCATGGGACTTTCGATACCGCCGATTCATCAACCTTCTTGTCGCTAAAGGGCTGGCCCATGTCTTCGTGCAGGGCCGCACTGTCCACCTTGGCATAACAGAAGCTGGGCGTGAAGTCGCCGAACTCTTAGAACGAGATGGCAACTTCTACAGTCTCCAACAGAGGGCGGTCCTTCTGAAGCGTCATCTGGACCTAAGCGCAACCAACCTCATGCACTTTATCTATAAGACTTTTCCTGAGCTCAGCAACCTGGCACTGGGTGAGGTGATTAATGATCTTTAGCCTGCAACGCCTCGTCCTGCAGTTTGGCAAGTCTCGTGAAGAGATCGACCTGACCCGTCACGTCAGCATTTTTCACGGAAAGATATCCTCCGGGAAGAGCACGATAGCGAAGGTAGTCGATGCTTGCCTCGGCGGGAGCCTTCCACAGATTCCCGCGTTCAAGCAGGAGTTCGTTTCCGCTGAGCTATCCGCAGCGATTGGATCGAATGAAGTCCTCTTTGAGCGGAGCGCGGGCTCTCGGCAGGTCCAGGTAACGTGGATCAACTCTGCTGGCGAGGGCACCTCGGTCGTAGCTCCCATCGATAATGCAGACGCACCAATCTGGGGAGATAAGGTCTTCGGTCTGAGCGATCTTATTTTTGAACTCGCAGGCGTGGGCCCGATGCGCGTCCGGAAAAATAAGTCGGATCCGGACGCTCCGCTGATACCGCTGAGCTTCAGAGACCTCATGTGGTACTGCTATTTGGATCAGGATGAGCTTGACTCCACATTCTTTCATCTGGAGCCTGAGGACCCGCGCGCGCCCAAAAGCCGTGACGTTATGCGATTTGTTCTTGGTTACTATACTGAACGGTTGAACGAACTCGAACAACAGCTCGCGGCGGAGGTAGAGAATCACCGAACGAAGCTTGAGTCCGCCAAGCGGATGCGGATATTCCTCGCGGAACTCGGATACGAATCGGCGGTAGAAATGGGGATTCGCCTTAGCGAGTTGGAGAGGGAGCAGGAACGCAGAGCTAAGAAGCTGCATGACCTACAGCTGAGTCACGAGGCGACAACCCATTTTACTGATGATCTACGTGCACAACTCAGAGAACTGTCCCGTGAGATCGGCGCAGTGGAAAATGGTCTATCAGAAGGTGGACGTCTCTTGGCTCAGGAAATAGCGCTTCGTGGAGAAATTATCTCTGCAAAGTTTAAGCTGAATCGCCTGAGCAGTGCAACGATGTTGCTGGGTTCGGTCGATTATAAGGCGTGCCCGAAGTGCGGCACAGAGCTGTCTACACTTGATCGGAACGCGATGGACTGCATTCTCTGCGGAGCGGCCGAGCAGTCACAAAAGAACGAGGAACGAAGAGGCGCCGGCATTCAGCAGCCTGACTTAGACGCGCGGTTAGCGGACATCGAGCAGTCGATCTCAGCGAGGAAAAGAGCACTGGGTAAAGACGACCGGCGAGTGTGGGCGCTGAGGGAACGAAAGGCATTTTTGGACTCTGAATTGTCAAGGCAGATGCGCGACTATGATTCTGCATTCTTGTCACAGGTTCGAAATCTTGAGCGCGAGATTGCCAGTGGCAGGCAGGAGATTATCAGCTTGCAAAGGGATTCGAGAATTCCAGACGCCCTCCTGGAGCTGGAACGCGAAGCAGATATTCATCTCGCGAATTCGCAAAGACTTCGTCGCGAGATCAAGGACGAAAGATCTGCGCTCGCTGACCGAGACAATCTTGTGGGAGTGTTGGCCAATTACGTTTTCGAGGCTTTGATGGCTTCGGGGTTCCCGGCCCTGAATTCTGGTGATCAAGTACGTATTAACCGTCGCAATTGGATGGCTTACATTCTGCCCCATGGCGACGAGTCTCTCGCTTATACGCTCGGCGGAGCTGGGTCGGGAGGAAAGAAGACACTTTTCAATATCTGCTATGCAGTCGCTCTTCACAGGCTGGTCGAAGAGATGGACCTTCCATTGCCGAAATTTCTGATTATAGATTCACCCATGAAGAACATTGGAACCGAGGTTAACAAGGACATCTTTATCGCGTTTTATCAGTACGTGTACGGTTTGTTGGCGACATCAATGAAAGCGACACAGCTCGTCATCATAGACACAGAATTGTCTGCTCCGACGAACGGAATTGATTTCGCCGAGCGCCTAATGATAGCGGGAAGCCCTGAGCATCCACCGCTAATTCCTTACTATTCTGGTCATTGAGACTCACACTTTTCCTCCGAAACTCACAATGCCGCAGGCGGGCCCGAAAATCGTTAGGTCGGGCCATTTACGGGAGTCACACTCCTAAAACAATGTCTCTGGAACGTATTCCTCTACGCAAGATTGATCGTAAGCGTCTGACCAACACACCTGTTCGACAGGCGGGGTCTGTGGTGAAGTGTTCGGATGACCGCAAAAACAGAGTTGTCAGCGCCCAAGCGACGTACCCGTGCGGAAGTTCAGCAGTTGGTGGCCGAGTTTGTGAGCAGCGGTATGCGGCGGAGCGAGTTTTGCCAGAGTCGAGGTTTGAGCTTCAGCACACTGGATCGCCATCTAAAGAAACTGCGTTGGAAGAGAAGGCGTAAGCCAATTTCCTGGGCCGGTCGTTTGGTGCCGGTGGAGTTGGCGGCCAGGAAATCGCCGAAGCAGCACGAACCGAGTTGTGGGCTGGCCGTGGTGCTGCCGGGCGGGCGCCGGATCGAGGTGCATCCTGATTTTGA